>Magnolia_p2__coassemble_529_pt1 | contig 81862 bp, 69 predicted proteins | sample Magnolia_p2__metabat2_high_PE_022 | metagenome-assembled genome bin Magnolia_p2
ATCATTCCGACCAGAAGAGACCAGAAAACTACCCAGAAACTACCCAGAAACCGACAGGGTATAACAGAGGGTGTGTCAATACTAAAATGACTACTCTTCAAAGTTACAGATTATAACTATATTATTTAAAAGGGTCGTATCAAACTCTGTATTGAGTAATGATACGGCCCTTTCTTTAGTCTTTTAGGATGCTCAAATTTCAAATTATAAGTTCATATTTTCAAAAAATGAGTTTTGACACACCCTCTATTAATTAAATATGATAGATGTTTATGGTTTGTAATACTACCTTATTTTCCGATGCAATATGTGTTATAATACTATAAACTATTGATAATCAGTATGTGTTTATACTGTCAAATACCTGCGAGGGACAAACGGGGGACAAAAATGTGCTGACCAAAAGAAAAAAAGAGCAAATAAGAATTTCAATTTTGAATGGCTCAGTATCTGTCGGAGTGTGGCACATGTATGTTTGTATGTCTTCTGCGACATCTTGAAGGAAAGCACGAAAAATAGGTTTAGTTTGTTTATTGTATATCTCTTCAAGTTCTAAACTAAACCATTTATAGCCTCAAATTTAGCCTTTTGTAGGTTGTTCCTGTTATTTTTTCTTTTCGCCAGCCAAAAAAGAAATATTCATTCTTATCTTCTCCAGTTTTAGTTGTCATTCTTCTACTTAGTTTCATCGTCTTTCGGGCTGGTTGAATAAGAATTGTGTCGCGAAGGTATATGTCCTGTCTTTCTTCTTCGCAAGGTCAAGCCTGTCGGTTCCTGCCAAAATCTCCACACTCGGTTTTCAACTGAGGTTGTATTTTGCCGATGAAACCTTGCAAGAAGAGTCTGGACACCTTGTAATGCGACATAATTTTAATCAAGCCCGAAAGTAGCTGATGCTAACAAAGGGAAAAGTAAAAATTCAAATCAGAAGCGATTATGGCAAATTATGCGACAAACATCTTCTACGCAAGTACGGAGAATGAGAAAGACCTTGATAAGGTAGAGAAATTTTTGGAAGATACTTTTTGTGACTGTTACCTTAACAGGGCAGACGGCTGTATCGAGGGAGAGTTCTCTTCGAGATGGGATTATCCCGAAAAAGAGATAAACGAAATGATTTCTCTTTTGGAAAGCAAGAATGAGATTTACATCCGAGTGCTGACATACGAGTTGTGCAACGAGTATGTGAACTTTCAAGTATTCTCAAACGGAGAATGGTCATACAGATAACTCTTAAACAGATAATGCTATGTATTACGAAGAGGAACAAGTAACAGACATAATAGGATGCCCTTGTACTTTACTGACACCCTATAAAGGATATACAGAGGGCGAAGTTGTTGGCGATTATGGCTATGAAATAGTTGTAAGGCTCAACAACGGCAAAGAGATAGTGGAATACCGGGACGAGGTACTAATCTATGACTAATGGAGGATAAGTTTATGATGACACCAATAGCAATGAGGTTCGTAGAATGGGATATTCCCGAACTTTCAGCCTTGCAGACGAGCAAGGTATATCAGTTGAGACAACAGCTAAATGAAGATATTCCGATGAGTCGCCAGCAGAAGAATTGGCTGACAAGTAGCGTGAACAACAATACTTATTTTAAAAGGGCTGTTCCTCTTATGGGCTACCGCTTCGATTTTTCAGACGTACTGAAACGCTTCTTTGTCAAGCGATATGGAAGCATTGCTGAATACTATGCTGTAGATAAAACCTCTTTGAGGGCATTCCTTTGTGGCAGAATTGATGAAATAATAGAAATAACCGATTAAAACAAAGACTATGCTGTACGATTATAGACGAGAGAGCAAATCGCCTATGCTTCTTTCTTTGGCAAATGGCAATACCATTGAGGGTGAATTTATTGATTTGCGGATAGACACCAATACATTACCCAAAGGTAAGCTGTGGTATCATATCCGACATACGGATGATGATTGGACAGAGCCAGCATCACTGAAAAACGGCTGTGTGGTGGTCAATTTCTGTGGCACTTTCATTTGTGACCCCATAAGCGACTTTCCTTGTGGACAGGAACTGGAAATAACAAACTGGTCGTATCTGGAATAATGACAGGCTTCAGGCGAATGGCAGCACGGAGAATGTTTCTCTATGTTGCCATTTCTGTTATTGACCAATTTGCCATAAATGGCAATCGATTTTTATAATCCGGGCTTGTAGAAACAAGCCGAACTACCTTTTTTACTTTTCTTGAACCCCTGGCTCAGTAGTAATACTCATTTTATAGATATTGATATTCCATACTTCGCCAATGGCGACCAAGGCAGCTCTGTTTTACGGTAGTTGAACTTCAGCCTTTATTCTCTTTTTTGTAGCATCCTTATCTTGTCGGCAGTTTAAGTAGAAAACGACTATTCTGATGCGGTTTTTCGTTGTTAGTCAAGTCGGTCTATTCTTTGGGGCTGGGCTCTCCACGGCAGAATACTCTTGGTTGGATTGCGGTCTTTGTGTAAGACATTGTAGGGCATCCATGTTTGGCGGTCATACTTGTTCCTCTCTAATCATACATCTTCTTTTTGACCTTACTGTCGAGCGTTCCTTCAATCTTGCATTTACGGACGGATGCTGTCCTACTTGCGAAACCTTGCTTGTTTGTTTTCATCAATCCGTTTCACAATCGCTTTTGGTCGTGTTACCACACATTTTTCCGTTGCAAAGTTAGTATGCAGCCGGGCACGGCTAAAAAGCTTTGGTCAATGGCGTAGCCTCACAAATCTTCCTTTATCGTGCCAGTGGTTTTGACGGCTTGCGCTGACAAAAATAAAGAGTATTTGATTGCTATCCTTGTCGCAACCCTATTCTGCACTCACTTATGTTGGCAGCGTAAAAATAATTTTAATAACAACTTAAAGCATTGTAATATGAAACAGATTGAGAACAATTTCGCAGTATCAGGATTCGTAGGTAAGGATGCAGAAATCCGTCAGTTCGCAAACGCAAGCGTGGCACGCTTCTCATTGGCAGTAAGCCGTCAGGAGAAGAATGGAGAGGAAACAAAACGTGTGTCCGCCTTCATCAACGTGGAAGCCTGGCGCAACAACGCCAACACAGATTCACTCAACCAGATAACCAAGGGCGTTCTGCTGACCGTGGAGGGCTACTTCAAACCCGAAGAGTGGATCGACAAAGACGGCGTAAAACACAGTCGCATCGTCATGGTCGCCAACAAGTTCTACCCAACACCCGACAAGGAGGAAGCTCCGGCAGAGCCTGAAAAGAAAACGAAAAAAGGCAAGAAGTAATTCCTGCCTCACTAAATGAACAAAGCGGCTTCGGTCGCTTTTGTTTTTGCTTGTATGGTTGCCTGTTATATTCTGATGGCTTGCCTTTATACTTTTCATCCATCCCGTAAGCGGCTTCTTCTATTCTTTCTGAAGAGACTTGTTCGGTTGCGCAATGTTACACGTTGCTCCACTTTCACAAGACTCTTTGGTGAAAACGCCCGATACAAAAAGATTTGCCAACCGCTCCAAGACTTCGTTTTATACCGGTAGTCAAAACATTTTGTTTATCATCGGGCTTGCAGAAGAAACTCGCTTACAGCCCACCCGAATATGATTGGTAAAATCTTTTGAGCAGAGGGAAAATGTACGCTGAATATAATCCTCTTTAGTCTTGTTCGACATAATTCTCGCAGATATTTTTATACCAATATTGAAACTTCATTAGTAACTGCCGTTTTGTGTCAGTTATAATTATTATCTTTGCATCATGAAACTGCAAAATATGCCTGATTGTATGAATGATAACATTAGTAGCTACTTACACGAACCTAAACCAATTGAGGTCGGTGAATTATGTCGAGAAAAATTTAACTTGAAAATTCCGTCCTATCAGAGAGGATATCGCTGGACTAAAAAGGAGGTGTTACGACTTATTGAGGATGTATTCCATTATGATGCTAAAAAAGATGGCAGTTTTTACTGCCTTCAACCACTTGTAGTGCGACACATTGAGCTTAACGGGAAGCATGAATGGAGAGTTATAGATGGGCAGCAGCGACTGACAACTATCTATCTTATATTGAAAACAATCGGATACGAAGGAGAATGTTATTCGCTCGAATATGAACGAGAAAAAATACTGGATAGAATCTATAAAGAGGAATTCGACTGCGAAGCATCTTGTGAAATTTGGCATTTAACCAATGCTAGAAAAGCTATAGAAGAGTGGATAAATCAGAATACGGATAAAAAGGAAACACTAAAAGAGAATATACTTAATCATTGCTGTTTTATCTTGTATGTGATGAAAGAAGGCGACCATTTATCAGAAAAGGAGATTGATAAAATGGAACATGACCTATTCAATAACCTTAATTCCGGTAAAATATCACTTACTGAGAGCGAGCTAATAAAGGCTTTGTTTCTTCACAACATTGGTGAAATCAATACAGTAAAGGAAGTTAAACAAATATCAATGTCTGAGGAACTTGATTTAATGGAGCGGACACTAAGGGAAGATGAAATGTGGTATTTCCTTGCCGGAGACCAAAAGAAACCGTCAAGTTGCATTGATTATCTCTATAAGGTTTGGTATTTGTCACAGCATGAAGAAATTCCTCAGAATGTAGATTATCCTATTTTTTCATTTATGGAAGAATCTATCACTTCTGAAAAGGAGATGTTCAACAACTGGGAGGAACTTAAAAGATGTTTCTACATTATTACGGGGTGGTATCATGATCCATTGCTTTATAATCTAATCGGTTATCTTGAAGGACGTAAGTTCCCGAAATATTTGCCGAAAGATTATCCTCCATTCCACGAGTACCTTCTTGCCATGTTCTATAAATTCTCTACGAGTAAAAACAAGAAACAAAAGCTACCTACCCGAAAGGAGTTTGTGGACTATGTGAAAGAACAATGCTTAAAGTCAATTCCCGAAAAGTATATGGAGGCTCGTTTTGATAAGGACAAAAATGAGGTGTTCAATGTTTTATTGCTCTTGAATGTAGCAATGCTTATCAACAACAAGAGTGCTCTGTTGAAACAAGATAGTGATAAGTCTACCGGAAGAGGAACTGAAACGAAAGTAAGTCGATTCCCATTCCATGTATTCCATACCGTGAACTGGAATGTGGAACATATATCACCGCAAAATCCCAAAGAGAAGCTGGAACTCCTAAATCGCCTTCGCGTTTTAAAAAATGAATACCAAGAAATGAATCTGCCCAACGAGATTGAAAAGATTTATGAAAAGTTAAACGCCTCGGAAAATGACCTTTCAGCTTTGGATCATGATGAGGACTATAGGAGTTTAGTAAGCAAATTTGTAGCAGAGAAAGAAGAAGTAATGCGTCTTAGAAATCTTACACTCCTGACAGAACATGACAATAAAGGTATAGGTAACAAATTCTATTTTGACAAGCGAAACAAACTCAACGCTTACCAAGCCAAGGGAAGTTTCATTCCAGCTGCGACTATCAATGTTTTCAGCAAATGGCACACACCATCTCCTGAAGGATTTATATTTTGGGATGAAAACGACCAACAGGCATACTCGGATGCAATAGAAAGCACAATCAATGATTTTAAAAAATTTTGTGAAGACAATGGCACAGAATGACTCAAGAAAGACTCTTCAAATATTGTTTGAAGAAGAAAAATACGAATACATCTATATTCCACGTATTCAACGTGATTATGCACAAGGTAGAATTGATGGCGAAGCCACTGTGATACGAGATAATATTCTTGACGATGTGGCTTCACGCAAACCATTGTCTTGGGGTATAATATTTGGAGTTTCAGAGGAAAGAGATTTGGAAGATGGCAGCAAGAAGAAATGCTTTATTCCAATCGATGGCCAACAACGTCTCACTACGCTCTATCTTCTTGCACTATATGGTGAAAAAAAGCATAGTGTACCATTCGGATACCTGACGGGATTCAACTATGAGACTCGCAGTGCATCGCGTGATTTCTTGTCTGCCCTGGTAGAAAATTGGTATGGAGAAAAAGAAGAAGGCGAAGATTTAAAAGAACATATACTCAACCAAGGATGGTTTTTAAATTATTGGGCTCTTGACCCAACGGTAGATGCTGTTCTCAATATGTTGAATGCTATCGACTCAGGCTTTAAAGAATCTCCTGAGGTATTTCAGAATCTGGATAGAATCAGTTTTGAGTTTTTGGATCTCAATAGTCTGAATCTCAATGAGACACTCTATCTCAAAATGAACTCTCGCGGTAAGAAGTTGTCTCAGTTTGACAGGATTAAATCTGAAATTGATAAAATCTTGCCGGACGATGTTGTTGAGAACTACGATTGCTGTTTTTCGCTTTATGAAGATGAGACTTCTCACCTAGAGACGCTTTCCACTTTTGCGGAAAAATGGAGATATTGCATAGACCGAGAATGGAGTAATCTTTTCTGGGACCGAACCACCCATAATTTCGATATTCCATTGTTAGCATTTCTTTCAAATTGGCTTATCGTTTGTGCTGGAGAAAAATATCGATATATCGATGATCTTGTGGCACTGAACTACAAGAATAAAGATTTCTTTCTGCCTTGGAAATTCTTTGGAGGTTTCTTGAACGATACTAATGTGAAAAAATACTTTGAGGAAATCGCCTCCTTGCTAAATAAGCTTTGCCATAATCATCGGAATATTGAGATAGTAAAAGAACTTATTTCTATCCCAACCTCATACTCACAGCGAGCACTGCAATTTGGATTGCTCTCCTTTCAGGGTAATGATTACTCTTCCGAAGAGTTTAAGGAATGGAAGCGTTTCATTTATAACTATTCTGTAAATGTTGTCAGTGATAAAGAATCGTTCTTTGCTTTTATAAATAGAATAAGGAATGATTTTGCTTCCTACTCCACCAATATCCTTCCTCGTTTGGCCATTTTACACGAACAAAAGGGCAACGAACCCAATATGCAACTTCGCGAAGAATACTTTAAAGCAAAAATCCTGCTTCATAACAGTGAACTGTCTGCAATGATTCGTGAAGCAGAACAGCATCCCATGCTTAATGGGCGTTTGCGTCCGCTCCTTGTTGATGGCGACAACTTTGACGAAACTGGTTTTGCAATAATATGGTCAAACTTCAAAAAATGGTTTGGTGATGATGGTGATGCTTTAGTATTTAAGGAAGATGATGCTGGCTCTTTGCACAAACGTTCGGCATTTGCTCGCGCGTTCACAAAACAAGTTGTAAGGCAAAATCAATTCTTTAATGATTGGCGTGTGCTTGATTTTGCGGCAGGTACACTCAAAGACAGGTTACAAAGGGACAGATTTAATAAAATTTTCCGCTCTTGTCTTATGTCTGATAACCTTGATGATATTGAGAAGTTGGAATGCGAGAACGAGAATGAGATTGAATTTATTCAAGCTAAAGAAACCTTGCTTCAACCTGGTGTAATAGAAGGCATTCTAAAATGGAGCATAGGTAGTCGTCTAAGATTCAGATGGTATCACAGCTCTAGGTGTTTCTATCCTGAAAATGGGAAAAATTCAGGTGATAGAATTGGAATTGACCGCCTAAATGATAGTCCAGGTTGGGATCGGAACCGTAATCATACGCTAGCCTATTTACAATCTAAGTCGTATATTATTGATGCAATGCCTGTATCTGATGATGAATCAGTGGCTTTGTGGTGGGGAAGTGATATACGGCTCTATCATTCTGAATATCCAGATATAATTCTTTGGTGGAATGAAGATTATAACCTTGGTATTATCAATAAAGAAACATACAAGTGGATAAAGCGACGTGAACCTATTGAAGGTAAAAATCCTAATTTTATGTTTGGTACAGTTGGAATGAACGAGGATGAGATTGAACATGAAATAGATACACTTATCAAAGATTATCTTGAAGAACAAAATGAGCATTTAATAGAAAGAGAGTAAACGATGGCTGCATCAGAATTATTTAATCGCTATATTTGGCTTGTTGATTTAATCTTTAGTTCCGAAGGTATTACTCGGGAGGAAATCAACAGGCGTTGGTCTCGTAGTTCTCTCAACTATAATAATGAGTATGAGATACCAGAGAGAACTTTCCATAGGTACAAAGATGCCATTAAAGAACTCTTTGATATTGATATTGTATGTGATCGCTCGGCTGGGAAAGTCTATAAAATAGCTAATAGTGAAGACATTAAAAAAGGCGGAGTTAGAACATGGCTTATCAATACATTTGCCGTTAATAATCTCATAAATGAGAGCCATCATATGAAGCAGCGGATTCTGTTTGAACAAATCCCTTCTGGACAGCGATTCCTTACTCCGATAATTGAGGCAATGCGAGATAATTACACATTGACAATTACATATCAAAGCTTTCATCGAGAGCGACCTTCTACGTTTGAAGTTGAACCGTATTGTGTTAAGGTCTTCAAACAACGCTGGTATCTTCTTGCACGGAGTACATGGGATGGAAATATTCGTATTTATGGACTTGACCGCATTCATTCTATTGAGCAGAACGAGAGCACGTTCAATCTACCCAAAGGATTTGATGCTGAAAGCTACTTCAATGATGTTATAGGCATTATCATTGGTACGAATGATAAACCCGAAGTCATTGAAATTAAAGTTTCAAATGGTCAACAGAACTATTTCCGTTCGCTTCCGTTACATCATACTCAATATGAAGCACATACAGAAATGTATTCCTCTACGTTTACTTTTTTTCTGCGGCCAACATTCGATTTCATCCAGGAGCTTCTAAGATATGGAGCTGATGTAGAGGTGATTCAGCCATTAGAGCTTCGTAATCAGTTCGCAAAAATAGCTACCGATATGAACGAACTTTATAAATAATGATTTGAATCATAACTGAAAAATCCTGTTGTTGACGATAAAACATCGGGATTTTTTTTGAAAATAATTGTTATGCTGCCGTAAAGTGGCAGTTATGAAACCTAACTTTGCATCATCAAAACAACAAAATCGTTAAATATGGGACAGATAACCAACAATGAGTTCCTCACCTCCGTACTATATGCAGAGGCTTGGAAGAAAGTTTCAGACGAAAGTTTGAGCATGGAGATGATCGATAAGTTTCAGGACAAACTCGATTGGGAAACACTATCGCAGAACCGAAATATCTTATGGACAGCCACTGGTATTGCCAAATTTGCGGGCAAGATTAACTGGTCTGATTTTTCGCAGTGCTGCAATGCGAACATCCTTACGGATGAGAATCTTAACAAGTTCAAGGAAAAATGGAACTGGAAAAACCTTTCGGCTCGCGATGAAATCTATAACAATTGGAAATTACTTGACAAGTTTGTCGATATGATGGACTGGGCCGACATCATTGATAATTGGGATATTGAACATGCCGAAGAGTTTGTGGAACGCTACCAACAATACATTCCTCTTAATAAGTTACAGACCTCGCGACTATGGGATAAACTCGTAGAAAACAAGGCTGAGCAACTTCTGAAAGAAACAATTTACTCAATCTAAATAACTCTAATTTACATTAGTATGCCACTCTGGAATTTTACAACAAAAAAACAAGCGCCAATGCAATGGCGTATTTGTCGAAAAAGGGATGACCATTGAAGTCGTTACACCTACGACATCTAACCCACTTAACAACCCGCAGGGACGAGAACAAATTGCTACTGCCTTCATGACAAAGTATGGAGTTGATATGAAAAAAGCGCAGATGCTCACTGCAAGCTATTTGGATTACACAATGTCTAAGTAAAGGCATTCAATATTTGTAGTTATTCAGGGGTTTACAATGTAGTTATTGTGAACCCCTCGCAGACCTTTAATATTAAATATGAAAAAGATAGTTGCGATTGGAAACGCTGGTGGCAATATCGCTGACTCCATCAGAAAACAAGGCATCGGTGTTGGTGATGCCGAGTTTGTCTATTATGATACAGACAAGGAGTCGCTTTATATGCATGGAAGAGAAACTGATACACACATCCTTTTGCCAGAAGAAGCAAAAGCCGAGGAGTATTTCAATGGGGTTCTCAATGGGGTTGAAACTCTTATTATAACAGCAGGACTCAGTGGTAAAACAGGTGGTACATATGCACTTTGTGCTGCATGGTCTAGTGAAGATATGAATGTGGAGAACGTAATAGCCTTTGTCGCAATGCCATTCTCATTTGAGGGTGAGGATAAGCAAGCTGTTGCTATGGGTTGTCTTGAAAACTTGAAAATTTTGTGTGACGATGTCATCATTCAGGAGAATGATAAACTTGATGGAGACCTCAGTATGATTGATATGGATGCGATACTCTGTAGCAAATATGCGGAAATATTTCAGGAAAAATGATGAAAAAAATACTGCTAATAGGCTTTTAAAGTTGCGGCTTTGTGCAAAATAAGTGACACAGAAAGATTACATATTGAATATGCTCCTTAACAATAAAAGATATGAGAACTATAGAAGGATATGACGTAAAGATATTCACAGACACGATTGATGAAAATGCATTGGAGCAAGTAAAAAGATTATTATCCATAGATGTCTTTTCGGACAAGAAGATACGTATTATGCCAGACGTTCATGCTGGTGCCGGATGTGTAATAGGCTTTACAGGTAATCTTGGCGATAAGATAATTCCAAATATCGTTGGCGTTGACATTGGCTGCGGTATGCGCGTTCTTAATCTTGGAAAAGTATCGGACATTGATTTTCATGCGTTCCATAATTTTATTTATAGCAACATTCCGTCTGGAATGATTGTCAGAGAAGACCGATTTGGCTTTAGTCCTCTCATTGGTGAGGAAATGGATATCTATCGCGAGGCTAAACAGATTGTTGCATCATTACGATGTTATCGCTCACTGAAGGATAGCAACCGTATCAATAAAGCTATCGGTTCGCTCGGTGGTGGAAACCACTTCATAGAACTGGATAGGGACGATGACGGAAACGTGTATCTCGTGATTCATACCGGTAGCCGGAATCTCGGTAAGCAGGTGGCTGATATCTATCAGACTGTGGCTGTTCATCACCTAACGGAAGGATATGACGAATTAGAAGAGTTGATTAAACGTACTATTGAGGAGTACAAGGCTGCAGGGCGTAGGTCGGAACTTCAGTCTGTCATCAAAAGAATGCGAAAGGAACATAACGAAGCGGAACCGATAATTCTGGCAGAGCTTTGTTATGTTGAGAATCAGGCACGTGAGGATTATCTCTACGATATGCGCCTCTGTCAACACTGGGCGGTACTCAATCGTAAACTCATATCCCGACTCTTGCTTAAGTTTTTCCCAAACATTGAAATTTTGGAAGAGTTCGAGAGTATACACAACTACATCAGTGATGACAATATGGTACGCAAAGGTGCTATTTCAGCCGTTGAGGGCGAACGATGCATCATTCCGCTGAATATGCGTGATGGTTCTTTGCTCTGCATAGGTAAAGGAAATCCAGATTGGAACTACTCTGCGCCACATGGCGCTGGTCGTGTACTCAGCCGTACCCAAGCTTATGAGCAAATCAAATTGGAGGAGTTTGAAAAATTAATGGAGGGAATCTACTCGGAGAGTGTGAACGACTTTACTCGTGACGAATCTCCTATGGTTTATAAGCCGGCTGAAGAGATTATCGCAAATATTACTGATACGGTTTCTATAAGAAAAATCATCCATCCAATATTCAACTTCAAAGCACACTAATAATATGGAAAAAATCAAAACATATAGACAATACATAGAACAGACATCATTCAACAAAGTCTGGGATATTTTGAGGTCTCAATACGGTGAAACAGAGGATGTAAAGCAATTCTACATTGATTTATATGAGGAACTTAAATCCTTGCCTAAAAGTCCTAATGGTAAGCCTATTCAAATCAGAGAAGTATATGATTTTGACAGGGAAACGTTGTCAGAAAAATTGCTATACTTGAGTGTGGACAATGTGTGTTATCGTCAAGAGGTTCTTATCGACCAAAAGGTAAAAGTTTCTACTGAACAGAAAATTAAAGATGAAGAAATTCTCGCTTTAATACTGTACATGTCTACTCTACATGGATTTGAAACAGGCAGACAAGCAGATAAAGCAATGGCAGACTGGTTGAAATCTTTGAAAGATGATGAGCCACAACGCATTCAATCAGATACCGATAGAAATAAAGCAGAGGCAAAAAGCCTTGAAAGGAAAAAACAATATTTTTGGAAACACACCATTAATTACGACTACGCTTATGATTGGAGTCCAATACTCATAATTCTAAGACGCAAGATTGAGTTTAATATTGGTTACTGGTATTATCATCAACGCTATGTAGGTTGGGATGTGGATGTATCGCGAATGGAATTGTGTTGTAAATTGATTGACATTGCCATTGACGATGGAATATCTGGACAAAAGTTTTATCTGAATTACAGAAATGCACATCGTTTCAAAAAAGATGAGTTGTCAGATGATAAAGATATTATAGACAGTCAAACTTGTGAACTTCGTGCGGCAAAAGCATGCCATCTTGTTTTTAAACTATTAGAGAAAGAAATACATAAATGGTGGGACTAATATTGTAAATATGACCAATTTTGTAGCCATAGATTTTGAAACGGCCAACCAATACCGTTCAAGCGTATGTAGTATAGGAGTTGTAATCGTTCGTAGTGGTAAGATTGTTGATAGATTCTACAATCTTATTCATCCGTTACCAAATTACTATACTCATTGGGCGAGTGAGAGCCATGGTTTGACATACGAAGACACCGATAGTGCTCCGACCTTTCCTGAAGTTTGGAGGAAAATAGAGCCTCTTATTAAGGGATTACCGTTTGTGGCTCACAATAGTTCTTTTGATGAGGGGTGTCTCCGAGCTGTGTTTGAGATATATGAAATGGTATATCCGGAATATACATTTTATTGTACTCTAAGAGCTTCACGTAAGCTCCAACCGGAATTACCCAACCATCGTCTTGATACAGTCGCTGAAACTTGTGACTACAATCTCATCAATCACCACAATGCTATTGCTGATGCAGAGGCCTGTGCTGCCATAGCATTAAAGCTCTTATAATATGGAAGAAAAGAATATATTTAATGATCACATGACATTACACCCACTTGTAAAAATCATAGGATTAGGTAATACTAGCTACATTCTAAATGAGTTAAAATCAAAATATGGTCGAATCATAAGTATTGATAAATTTGATGGAAACAGAGTTTTGTCATTCAATGGAGAAGTAATGGGAATTTTCATTGTAGATGGCTATTTCAATGGATTGTCAGAAGCTGTGTCCGTTTTCGCTGACAAAGTACAACTACTGCTTGTTTTTAGCACACAAGAAGTTACATTTCCAAAAGGAGTTGATAGCCTCATGGTGGGCAATACAACCGAACTCTATTCCGGCATCAGAGCCATTTTGGATAATCTCCAATTGCCAAACCAAATTTCCATAGACTTTTATGACATCTGCAAAATATTGAGGAATTCTGGCAAATTCAATGTATTGAGTATAGAACAAGAAGGAGAGAGTCCAATTACTACAGCTGTCCCGAAGATAGACCAATGGTATAAAGGAATGAATGGCAATAAGCTGCTCATAAATTTTGTTCATAATCCCAATAACGAAACACAACTGATGATGGATGATTTTTCCTCATTATCAGAGTGGGTGGAAAGCCTTACGCAAAAGATTGATATTGTATGGGGCATTTCCTTTGCCGACTCTATGAGGCGCGAATCCATTAGAATTGATATAATTACAACCTATAATGAATTAAAGTCATGATGTACAAGGATAAGTTAGTAGTCACAGTCCTTGGGTATGGTGTTATCCTTGGTGTTCTCGGTGGATGTTTCTCCTTTCTCGGGAAACCTGGTTTTGGTATACAAAAAGCATTATGCGGTGTTGTTGTAGGACATTTTATGTTTTGGCCGATGTTCTATCCAATTCTTGTGGAATTGGCAACTTGTGTAAGATTTGAGGAGAAATATGGCGCAGAGGATGACGATGAAGACAGGGATGATTCATATGACTCTGAGTTTAGGAAACAATTAAAAGAAATTTTCAAATAAAGGCTTTAGCATGAAGCACATGAAAATTTTAAGTAACAAAAAGGAATTATGCAAAATAAAATTGTGCAAATCACTAAGATAACTCCAGAAGAAAGTAAAGCAATAGAGGAGATGATGAAATATCTGATTAAAAGCAGTAACCGCAATGCTTATAAGGTCATTGTAGCAGGAGGGCGTGATTTTGACGACTACGAATATATGTCAGCTAAATTGAATGAACTCTTTTGGCTTTCGGATATTTTTGATGAATATCCCATTAAAATAATATCTGGCATGGCGAAAGGTGCAGATACGTTAGCAATCCGTTATGCCGATGAGTATGAATTGACAAAAATCTTGTTTCCTGCCAATTGGAAGTCACATCCTCGTATGGCTGGTATTCTTAGAAATGAAGATATGTTGTCTATCGCAACCTATTTGGTAGCGTTTTGGGATGGAATGTCTCATGGGACAAAGCACATGATAGAAATTGCCCGTGAGAAAAGAATTCCAGTTTGGGTATTCCAGTATAAAAAGACAAATAAATATAATTGCATAAAATGAAAATACTTCATTTATCAGATACGCATGGTCAGCATAATCGACTTAAAGGGTTGCCTGAGGCCGATGTGATTGTGCATTCGGGTGATTTTACCTTTGGAGGATCAGAAAGAGAAGTTTTGGATTTTTTGAATTGGTTCTGTGACCTGCCGTATAAGTATAAGATTTTTATTGCGGGCAACCATGACGATTGTCTTTGGAATAGCGAAATAGATGGTCTTCCAAATAATTGTTATGGTCTTAGATACTCTTCTGTCAATATAGAAGGTGTGAAGTTTCATGGCATTCCAATGTTCGTACAGGATTGTGTGTCAGGATTGAATAATACAGCGATTAGGAATATCAGTCTAGATACGGACATACTCATAACTCATTGCCCACCATTTGAAATTTTAGATTTTGATGATAATATTCATTATGGCTCAAAGGAATTGTTAACTGCAGTTGAGAGAATAAGACCACATTATCACCTTTTCGGTCACATTCATTCAAATAATGGCGTTGAAGAAGGTGGTTTTACAACCTTTGTGAATTCGGCAATTGTGAATGAAATTTACGGAGATTTGCAACCATGGCATTTGATTGAGATTTGAGTATTTTTATGCCGACAATATTTATTTACAAAATATACAAATTTTCTACCCACCCGAATATGATTGGTAAAATCTTTTGAGCAGAGGGAAAATGTAATTACTCTTCATAGCCCCTTTGCTGATACAAATGAACACGGATCAGTTATGCGTCACCCAAAGACCTGTTATCTATCTCTTCGATAGTCGCTTTTGCTCCAGCCTCTAAAAAGCACTTTTAAGATTTTGATGAACACCCAAAATGCCAATAATACAATTATAGTTTCTCCCATATTGCTGTTATATTTTCGTTATTTCTTGTATGTAAAGATACGAAAAAATCACGACATAAACGAATGTATGGCGTTAAATATCAATGCAATATGTGATACAATTTTAATGCTTTGATTAAAGCTTGTGCCTTTTATTCTAATATGCAAGACCAATGTTTTTTCTTGTCTTCCAATGAAAAATGGGTGTTCATATGACTTGTACTAGGCATAGATATAAATTTAATATGTTCGGGAATATCTCTGGTGCCTATAAGTTCATAAAACTTTTTCTCAGCCTCTTTACCATTGAATACTATTTTTTGTAACGATGGATGAGTGGTAACAAATCCTACTATGTCGTTAGCGATAGGATTCTTAATGTCAGCGTCAAGACTTCCTACTCTATTAGCCGAACAGAGGACATCCCAAAGAGCGATATGATGTTTCTTTAACATCGTAAGTTTCGCATTATATGAAAGAGGTAACGCCTCTTTGAGTATTTCGGCTATTATTCCCCAGAACTGATTGTTTGGAGAAGCATTTTGCTAATTCATATTTGCAGATGTTTGTATTTCATCACTTTTTACCTCAAAAACAGGCATTTTTGTCCCCCGAAGTGCCCGAGGGACAAAAAAGGGACAAAAAATACGTCCCTCGAGTGCCTGGGGCACAAACGAGGGACAAAATTGATTTTTTTGCACTGTACTTGTTTTAATTATAAAACCGTACTATTTGATTGATAATCAATGTATTAATTAGTGATTTGTGCTTAAAATTATCAATGTATATTAAATTTGCTAATATAATGATTATCAATGTGTTAACCAATTGCTACTTGCCGATGCAGAAATTTTTAAAAATATTTTGTAATACCATATCTGTAGTAACTTCGCCAGCAATATCGCTAAGGTGGAAGATGCATTCGCGGATGTCTTGTGCAATGAAGTCTCCGGAGAGTTCCATAGCCAGTCCATTTTGTACCCTCTGAATGGCTTCTAAAGCATGATTCAAGGCTTCATAGTGGCGTACGTTAGTCACGATGATATCGTTTTGCGTCACTGTAGGTAGGTTGGCTGCAGCAATTAGCTTTCCTTCCAATTCTTCCAGATGGGTGCGATTTTTAGCTGACAGGACTTGATACTCTGTTCCCTCCGGAAGTGAGATTACTAGATGTTCCGGTTTGCAGTCTGCTTCCAATAAATCAGTTTTGTTCAGTACCACAAGGAGGTGTTTGTCGTAACATAAAGGCAAGATACGGTCTTTTAGTTCGGCTATCTGCGTATCGGCTTGGGTAGCATCAATCATCCACAGCACAATTTCGGCCTGTTCCAATTTACGGAAAGTACGTTCAATACCCAGACTCTCGATGGTGTCATCCGTGTCGCGTATTCCAGCTGTGTCGATAAAGCGGAAAGTAATCCCACCTAGATTGACGGTATCTTCAATGACATCTCGCGTGGTTCCATGGATATCACTAACAATGGCTTTTTCTTCGTTGAGCAAAGCATTGAGTAATGTAGATTTTCCTGCGTTGGTTTCGCCGATGATGGCTACAGGTACTCCTTGTTTCAAAGCATTTCCTACTCGGAAGGAGTGGACCAAACGACTGATTACCTTTTCTATATTGGTTGCCAGTTCACACAATTCGCTGCGGTCTGCGAATTCCAGTTCTTCGTGGTCGCTAAAGTCTAGTTCCAGTTCTATCAGCGAGGTGAAGTGAAGCAATTGGTCACGTAAAGAAGCCAGTTCCTTGCTGAAGCCACCCCGCATTTGGTTCATGGCCAAGCGGTGTGTGGCAGCTGATGAAGAAGCGATGAGGTCGGCTACTGCCTCCGCTTGGCTAAGATCCATTTTACCGTTCAGGAAAGCACGTTGGGTATATTCTCCCGGATGAGCAAGGCGGCAACCGTGAGCAATGAGCAGTTGGAGTACCCGCTGCAGAATATAGTTGGAGCCGTGGCAGGCAATCTCGGTGCTATCTTCGCCGGTGTAGGAGTGCGGGCTGCGAAACAGACTCACCAGTACTTCATCTACTACCTCTTCACCATCCTTAATATGGCCAAAAGTAAGTGAGTAGGGTTTGCTCTCTTCCAGTTTCTTCTCTTTTCGGATAGGCTGGAAAATAGATGAGGTAATGGCGATGGCATTAGGTCCGGATACACGAATGGTTCCGATGGCACCTCCTTGGGCTGTAGCAATGGCACAAATGGTATCTTGATTCATAATGATGGATGCTATCAAATTCTATCTAGTACAGTTTTAATCAGGGTATCAATACTATTCTTATATCCCGTGTTGGCTTCTTTGATAAGTCGGTTGGCAATAACCATACATACTGTCATGGCTTTGTGGCCCATTAATCTGCTGAGTCCTGCCAATGCTGAACTTTCCATTTCGAAATTGGTAATGCGATAGCCTTTATATTCAAAGTTCTCGATTTTTTCGTTTTGGTGAGGATCGGCCAGCGGAATACGGAGTTCACGGCCTTGTGGACCGAAGAAACCACCTGCTGCTACAGTCACACCTCGTACCATATCTTCGCCGGCTATACGGTTGATGAGTTCAGCATCAGCATCGATTACATAGGGGGCTGGTGCGCACATATTACCGCTCCATCCTAAATGGTTCAGTAAAGCGCGTTCAAAGGGGAGGTCGCACACAGCATTTCGTCCTGCATAGAAGTTGAGTAGACCGTCGAATCCGATAGACTTGGCCGAACAGACAAAAGTGCCTACCGGAGTGAATGGCTGCAAACCACCGCAAGTGCCGATGCGCACCAATTCCAGCTGACGGAACTGCTCTTTTTCTTCGCGAGTATGAAAATCGATGTTGGCCAAAGCATCCAGTTCATTCACTACAATGTCAATGTTGTCGCATCCGATTCCGGTAGAAACCACGGTGATACGTTTACCTTTATAGGTACCAGTAATGGTCTTGAACTCACGGCTTTCTATTTCACATTCACGGGTTTCGAAGTGTGATGCTACTAGGGCTACACGTCCAGGATCGCCTACTAAGATTACTTTATCGGCCAGTTGTTCGGGTTTTACATGCAAGTGAAATACAGAACCGTCTTCATTGATAATCAGTTCTGAAGAAGCAAAATATTTTTTCATCTTACTTTTGTTTTAACGGTTTATAAAGGAATAAAAGAGGGAGTAAAATCGATTACTCCCTTCGCTAAAAAGTTCTCGGTTATTTACTCAGCGGCTGGTTAGTATTGCCTTGGTTAGGTTTTGCAATGGTTTCTCGCATGGAGGTATCTGCCTCTATGTTTTTCATACGATAGTAGTCCATGATACCTAAGTTGCCATTGCGGAAAGCTTCTGCCATGGCTTTGGGTACTTCGGCTTCAGCTTCTATCACTTTGGCGCGAGCTTCCTGTGCTTTGGCTTTCATTTCCTGTTCGGTAGCCACAGCCATGGCTCTGCGTTCTTCGGCTTTGGCCTGAGCAATATTTTTGTCAGCGTTGGCCTGATCCATCTGCAGAGCTGCACCGATGTTCTTGCCTATATCAATATCTGCAATATCAATGGATAGAATCTCGAAAGCGGTTCCGGCATCCAGACCTTTCCGCAACACCAATTTGGAGATGGAATCTGGATTTTCAAGTACCGATTTGTGATTTTCCGACGAACCGATAGAAGATACAATACCTTCGCCTACACGGGCCAGAATGGTATCTTCACCGGCACCTCCCACCAGTTGGCGTATGTTGGCACGTACGGTGACGCGCGCTTTTGCGATGAGCTGGATACCGTCTTTCGCAACAGCTGTTACCGGTGGTGTATCTATTACTTTGGGATTGACGGACATCTGTACGGCTTCAAACACGTCGCGTCCGGCTAGGTCAATAGCTGTAGCCATTTGGAAGGGAAGTTCTATGTTGGCTTTAGAAGCCGATACCAATGCGTGTACTACTTTCTCTACGTGTCCGCCGGCCAGGTAGTGAGCTTCCAATTCATCGCGGGTGATGTTGCTCAGTCCGGCCTTGTGTGCTTCAATCATTCCGGGCACAATGATGTAGGGCGGAACATTGCGGATACGCATCAGGAAGAGTTGTATCAAAGAAATGTTTACACCTGATACTTTGGCTGAAAGCCAGAGGAAAAATGGTACATAATGAAAGAAGAGCACCAGAAACAGGATGCCTCCAACAGCTATGAAAGCTGTGAAATACATGTTGGGTCCCATAATGATAAGTATTAAGTTTATGAATCAAAAGTTGCGTTTTATGGCATGGCTTCTACCAGAATGATGCCATCGGTAATGCGCACCACTCGGATAGGCGTTTTGGGGTCGATAAAGTCACCGGCCGATTTTACCTCTACTATCCGTTCGTTGATTTCAGCATAGCCAATCTGCGCCAGGCGTGTAGTAGTAATTCCGGTATCTCCTATTCTTACCATTGCTTCTGCACTGCGATCAATTTTAGAATTGATATCTTTTTTCAGTGCCAGGTTATCTAATGTCTTGGAGCGCATGAAGAGAATCAGTGCTCCCAGGCAAGCCAAGATTGACACTGCCATCGTGATGAATCCTGCCACACTACCCATGTTGGCAAAAGCATAATAGTTGGCATAAAGAATGCATCCACCAGCCAATACTCCTGCAATACTGATGCCAGGTAGTAAAAAGATTTCCACCAATAAAAGAATTATGGCTAGGATAATTAGACCGATGATAATAAGTACGTCCATAATATTCTATAGTTTAGAGGTTATTATCTGGATTGTAGTTCAAGTTGCCTCACTTGCATGGCAGCCTGTTGCTTTTCTGTAGCCAGTTGTTCTATCCGTTTTTCCAGATCTAATATTACAGGAGTCAGCTTTTTCTTATCTGTTTCATTGGCTTCTAGGTAGTCTAACCGTAATGTTTCTAATTTCTTTTTTAGTTGGTTATCGCTTTTTTCCAATAAAACATAGGTGTTAAAAGCCTGTTTGGCATTCTCCGACTGAAAATCCGATAACTTGTGATAAATATGCTGGTCGTTGATAACAAATTCAAAGGCTGGGCGCTTTTGTTCTACAGGTGGCATTTGCAGCACATTGAGTAGTCGTTGTCTGGCTTCCTCTACAGTTTGATTATCTGTCCAGGTTTCTTGTATTGAATGCAGTTTGGCCAGTTGCAGTAATTTCTTCGGTTCAGTTTGTTCATAGCTGTATACTTGTTTTGAAGCATTGGGTATGAATAGGTAGATGCATACCTTACCTTCCGGCTGATACCTGTCTGAGGCAAACCATCCCAAGTTATTGAATTCATCGATGACATACATATAATCATTGGCAGGTGAATTGAATGGCATTCCTACGTTTTGCGGGGTGAGATACGTGTCATTAGCCATGTTATAGCGAGTGACAAAAATGTCGTATCCGCCCAATGATTGGGGACCGTCAGCAGCATAATAAATGGTAATTCCATCAGTCATCACGTACGGATAGTTGGCATTGACGGCTTCATTGATAGCACCAGGCAGCAGATGTCCTTTTCCCCATTGGTCTTGCATCTTGTTGCAGGATAAGATACTGATGGTGCTGTCTTGTTGCATTTGTGCGTAATACAATTTGTTTCCCAATTCGGTTTCGTATACGGTTCCCTCTGTCTCAGAGTTGTCTTCAAAGTATTCTTCATAAGTATAAAGTTTGCCAGATTCAGGGCTTAATTTATAGGCTTTCAGAAAATCTTTCTTGTCTACCACAAAACTGTCTACGAAACACACCTCTTCTACTCCTTTCAAGAGTCTGGCTCCTAGTTTGCTATGCTGCAGCAGGCTGTCGGCTGTTTGTGTAGAGCGTTTTTTCTTGGTAAGGTCGGCTATATAGTCTTCGTACACATGGATAGCATCCTGATATCGGTACACGCTGGCGTAAGCCTGCCCCAGAAAAAGCTGTCCGCTAGGTATGCGCTTTTTTACCGCTATTTCCAGGTGTTTTACGGCCAGGTCCGGTTCTTCTGTATGTAGGCAACACACTCCATACCACAGATGATAATTACCATTACCTGATTGTGATTTTACGTATTTTTTAAATACAGGTTTGGCTTTTTGGTACTCTCCATTTTTATAGAGTTCTTTGGCTTGCACCAGCGTTTGTGCTTGCAGGTTCAGTCCGGCAAGGCATCCAATCAAGAGTAGAATGTATTTAATCTTCGTCATCTTTGCATTATTCTTGGTATATATGAAGTTCAAAAATACAAATTATTCGTGAATAATGTTGTTTTCACTGATTCTATTATGTTAATTCTTCTTTAAATGATTCTTTTGTGTTATTTTTGCCCGGATTTTTTTGATAGTGTTATATGGATGGCGAATCATTGTTGTTGCGGCGGTTAGAGCGTCGTTTTCTCAAGGGGGTAGTAGAGTATGGTTTGATAGCCGACGGCGACCGTATTCTTATTGGTTTGTCGGGTGGAAAGGACTCTTTGGCTTTGGTGGAACTTTTGGCTCGTCGTATGAAAATTTTCAAGCCTAAATTTTCGGTTGTTGCTGCACATGTGGTGATGCGCAATATTCCCTATCAGAGCGATGTGGATTATTTGCAAAGTTATGTAGAGTCATGGGGGATTCCCTTTGTTCTTTATGAAACAGAGTTCGATGCTTCGACCGATACACGCAAGTCACCGTGTTTCTTATGTTCTTGGAATCGGAGGAAAGCCCTTTTTACTGTAGCCAAGGAGCAAGGGTGTAACAAGATTGCTTTAGGACATCATATGGATGATATGCTGGAAACTCTTCTTATGAATATCACGTTTCAGGGAGCTTTCGGCACTATGCCTCCCAAGTTGGTAATGAGAAAATTCGACATGACGATTATTCGCCCCATGTGTTTGGTTCATGAAGCCGATTTGCAGGAGTTGGCTCAGTTGAGGGGCTTTAGAAAGCAACTGAAGAATTGTCCCTATGAGCACGAATCCCACCGCAGCGAGATGAAAGGAGTATTGAAACAATTGGAGCGGATGAATCCGGAAGCACGTTACAGCCTTTGGGGTAGTATGAGTAACGTACAGTCTGAATTATTGCCGGTAAAAGAAGAAAAGTAAAGTCTAATTATATACAAGTTGAGATGAAAGCGTTTTATACTATTTTACTTCTGGTCGTGTCGAATATCTTCATGACATTTGCGTGGTATGGTCATTTAAAGTTGCAGGAAGCAAAGGTGATTTCCAATTGGCCACTATATGCGGTAATCCTGTTCTCTTGGGCCATTGCCCTGGCAGAATATTCTTGTCAGGTTCCTGCCAACAGAATAGGTTTTGTGGGCAATGGCGGTCCTTTTTCGCTGATGCAGTTGAAAGTGATACAAGAAGCCATCACCTTGATTGTATTTACGGTCTTTACCACGGTACTTTTCAAGGGAGAAGCATTACACTGGAATCATTTTGCAGCATTCATTTGCTTGATTTTGGCCGTTTATTTTGTTTTCTATAAGTAACGTTGCGGCATAGATAAATCAAGGCATGTATTTTTTCATGCCTTCCGTGTGATAAGTTTGTAGTTTGCCGTTTTCGTCGCTGTAGATAAAGAATGCGTCTAAATCGTGATGGGCTTCGGTTATGTTAATTGCTTCGTCCAAGCCCATTACCATAAAGGCAGTAGCATAGGCATCGGCACTCATGCAGTCTCGTGCTATGACGGTGGCCGACAGGATGCTGTGCTGCACGGGGTAGCCGGTACGCGGGTCTATGGTGTGGGCATACTTCTTACCGTCTTTATAGTAGAAATTGCGGTAATTGCCAGAGGTAGCAATGCCGACATTACTAATTTCTAGAATGGTTTGCAGTTCCTGATTCACAGCTAATGAGTCATCTACGGGTTTGTTGATGCCGATGCGCCACGGTGCATTCTGACGGTTTTTACCTTGTACTACTACTTCACCGCCGATATCTACCATGAAATTTTCCACACCTTTTTTTCGTAGTAATTGGGCTATGACATCTACGGCATAGCCTTTTGCTATAGCACTACAGGTTATCAGTATGCGAGGGTCGTTTTTTTGTATTTTTCCATTGGGCAGCAGACTAACTTTTTCATAACCTATCAGTTGCAGTAGGCTGTCCACTTGTTGGGTTGTAGGAAAGCTTCCTTCTTTAAATCCGAATCCCCAGGCATTGACCAGCGGAGCCACCGTAATATCAAAAGCTCCTTTTGTCTCTTTCGAAATTTCCATACTGCGTAGAAAGACGTTGGTAAAGAGGGTATCGGGCACGATGTCTTCGTTTCGGTTAATGCGTGTGATGGTAGCGGTATCATTGAATGGCGACAGTGAGCCGTCGAAGCGTTTTAACTCTTGATCTATTTCGGCCCTTAAATTTTCGGGAGCCTGATAAGTAATGTTGTATAGGGTCCCGAATATCCGTCCGTGATCTGTCTGAAAGGGGATGGGGCGGTTATGGCGTGCCAGAATCCAAATAGTTCCCAGCACCAATAAAGCTATCCAGAGAAAGTTTCTTTGTATTTTCTTATCCATATGACGAAGTGATTAACGTTAGTGGTTCATTAAATGTTCTATAAGAATTTTGCAGCCGATGCTTATTAGAATGAGTCCGCCTAGTAATTCGACTTTGATTTTCCGGGCCAGTCCGTTGCTGCAACATATGCCAAACATTAGCCCGATGATGGATAGGGCGAACGATACGCACCCAATGATAATGATAGGAGATAGCATATCGTTTGGCGTTTTATAGCCTAGACAGGCGAAGGAGATACCTACGGCCAGTGCATCAATACTGGTGGCAATGGCCAGTGTACAGATTACTGTCAGTTTTCTAGGGTCAAATTCTTTTTTACAGGTTTCTTCTTTCATAGATTCCCGTATCATGTTTACACCCAGATAAACCAATATACCGAAAGCTATCCAATGGTCAATTTTTTCTATCAAGTGGCTGAACATATGAGCTCCGAACCATCCTCCCAAAGGCATCAGTGCTTGAAAAAGACCAAAACAGAAACTCATCAGCAGAATGGGGCGCCATTCTATCCGTTTCAGTAGAAGACCACTGGCGATAGACATGGCAAAACAGTCCATGGCCAGTCCGATGGCTATCATCCAGATTTCTAGCAGTGTCATAATTTAGAATGGTAGTTTATAGGTGATGGTATAGCTTACTCCTATGGCATTCGAACCGTATTTTCCATAGCCTGGCACCTGAAAGGGATTACCGTGTGGATTTAGCGATTCCGATATCTTATATTTCATGCGCAAGGCCCATCCCATATAGACATTTTTCCAGATATGAGCGCGTATGCCCAAACAGATTTCCAGCCATTGCATCGTAGCTTTCATGTCATTATATTTATATGGCAGGCTTCCTCCCCAAAGATTGTCTTCCAGGTTGGGATTTCCGATGCTTCCGCCAAACAGGGGATCGTCCACGCTGACGGCTTCAAGGTCATACTTGAAACTGCTTATACCATACCGTGCTCCCACCATCAGCATATGTCCGTGTTTCTTTTTATAGAAGGCATTGTAATCCAGGCCGATTCGGAAGAAGGGTGCGCTGGTTTTATATTTTATACCCTTGTCGCCCTCCACATCGCTGTTGCCAAACCCTAATTCCACGGTGGGGAAGAAGCGGTTTTTCAAGTTTACGTCTACGGCTACTGCTGTGTTCAGATTGTCTCCTCCCAGCAATTTTCCTCCGACGCCCCAAAGGTCCACACCGATAGAGATGCCGTTGTATAGCGGATATTGTGGAATATCTTCTTTCTTTTTTTCTTTCTTCTCTTTCCGGCTCTTTGGCGTAGTCCGATGCGGGTTGCTATTTTGTGCGCAGAGCGGAAAAGCTAAGAGCAGGGCCATAAGCAGACTAATAGAATAATTGGATATTTTCTGTACCATAGATTCCGGCTTCTGGGTTAGCAATGTGAATTGAGTCGAGTACGTAGCGGGTATATCGGATGCTTTCTACCGTTTGTTTCATTTGGTATCCGCAATCCATCGAAAGGAAATACGGTAAATTTGTATATTTTATTAATAAAGTATCCGTCTTCAGACTCTTCTGGTCATAGTGCAGAATCAGTTTGGTGGTATCTGCCGTGTAGTTGAGTGGAAGAATCAGGTCTTTCACCTTTTCCTGTTTGTTTAGAATGATAGAATCAGTTCCTAAGGCAGTGATTGTGAGCCACTCCAATGTATCTTTTTTCACCTGATCGGTTACTTCATCAATGGTGTAAAGGTTACAGTAGAGCATGGGGCGGGTGGCCAGCGAGCAGTCTTCTTCTTCCGAGCAAGCCGAGATGAAGCCGATGAGGGTGGGTAGCATCAAGCTCCAGATGCATATTCTGACTAGATTCTTCATGACAGTTTTCTTTCGTTAAATGGTTTTTTCAATTTGATATTTATTGCGTTCGGGTGCGTTTCGTGAAATCAGTTCTCCCAAGAAACCGGCTACAAACAGTTGTGTACCGATAATCATGGCTGTGAGCGACAAGTAAAAGTAGGGCGAGTCGGTTACCAGACGGTAAGGAATTCCACTATGCATGTTATAGAGTTTGCTTATTCCTACCAGAATAACAGATATAAATCCCAATATAAACATCAGTGAGCCTAGCAATCCGAAAAAGTGCATTGGCTTTACGCCAAAGGTAGACAAGAACCATAAGGATATCAAGTCTAGATATCCATTTACAAAGCGGTTCAGGCCGAATTTGGTTTTTCCGTATTTTCGTGCCTGGTGATGCACTACTTTTTCACCGATTTTCTTGAATCCGGCATTCTTGGCCAGATAGGGTATGTAGCGATGCATTTCGCCATACACCTCGATATTTTTCACCACTTCTTTGCGATAGGCTTTTAGTCCGCAGTTAAAGTCGTGCAGGTTCTTGATGCCCGATATGCAGCGTGCAGTAGCATTGAATAGTTTGGTAGGGATGGTTTTAGACAGAGGGTCATAGCGTTTTTGCTTCCATCCCGACACCAGGTCGTAGCCTTCTTTAGTAATCATTCTATAGAGTTCCGGTATTTCGTCCGGACTGTCTTGCAGGTCGGCATCCATGGTAATGACTACCTCTCCCTGCGCTTGTTCGAAACCGCAATATAAGGCCGGAGATTTGCCATAGTTCCGGCGGAATTTAATGCCGTGTACGGTATCAGATTCCCGTTTAAGTTTTTCTATTACCTCCCAGGAATGGTCTGTACTTCCGTCGTTTACGAAAATCACTTCGTAAGAGAATCCGTTGGCTTTCATTACCCGTTCTATCCAGGCATAGAGCTCTGGCAGCGATTCTTCTTCGTTATATAAAGGTATAACTACTGAAATATCCATTGTGCTATTTGTTTAGATGGCTGTTATAAATTGTCTGATGACTCATAGGGTGCTTTCTTCATGGCAAACAAGGCTGTAGGCAGCGCTATGAGTGAACCGTAAAAGATATTTTGAGAAATTAGCTGGAAGGTGATGTCAAGTGGAGATAATGACTTCACTAGTTCCAGGTTGGTTTTTAGCTGGCTGATATAGCTCTCCATGCCGGGTGCAGCTGTTGCAGAGACTTCTTCTAATAGCGTCTGGTAGGTGGAGAGGATATAACCGTGGTCTATAAACTGAAAATATACATAGTGCGCCATGGAGGTGAGCAGAGCCGCAAATGCGTAGAGCAGAAGATTAAATGCCCAGGCATGTAGGAAACTGATACTGCCGCCTAAAACTTGCTCGCGATACTTTTTGGTGTATTTAAATCCCAGGAAGGGAACGTATAGGGTAAGTCCTAAAAATATCAGGAGTAAGAAAGGAGATGATAATCCCAGAGGAAAGAGGGTGAATTTGGCTATCCAAAATCCTCCCATGTATGTGCCAAACAGCATGGCATATCGTTGCATAGAGCCTTTGTTGTTTTCTGTCATTGTTATAGCGTAAATTTTAATGCTGCAAAGTTACAAATTTAAATGGAGAATGAAAGATGCCATGCGAAATTGATGAAGGAAGTGGAAATAAAAAAAAGCAGCAAACATTGTTGTTTGCTGCTTTTTGAGCCTCTTGTCGGATTCGAACCAACGACCCCGAGATTACAAATCACGTGCTCTGGCCAACTGAGCTAAAGAGGCGGGTGGGCAAGCTTGCTATATCGCGCCGCTACAACCAACTACCTTTGCTGCGATCAAGCCCTGGAGGATTCGAAGGGAGCTGGCCGTATAGGACTTACCCGTTTTTGTTTTGCGTTGCAAAGGTAGGCATATTTTTTAAACTGGCAATACTTTGGACGATTTTTTTTATCATTTCTTTAAAAAAAGTGCATTTTCAGCCCCAAAAGCCCCTAGAAAAGCGGCTGAAATGCCTAAAAGTATACTCAATAATAGGTATAGAACGAATGTTTCGTAGTATCCTTGCTTCAATAATGATACACTGTCTTGGCTGAAGGTAGAGAAGGTGGTGAATCCTCCGCAAAAACCAGTGGTGAGCAGCAGGCGGCTTTCGGCAGAGAGGTTCAGATGGGAGGAAAGTGTATAACCTATGCCGATAAGCAGGCTGCCCACGATGTTTACGCAAAAAGTAGACCAAGGAAACTGATGGGGGAGTATGCGCTCATGTAGGAGCATTTGTATTAGGTATCGTCCGACGCTGCCGATACCTCCACCTAGAAAGACGCAGATCACTTCGTATTTCATATAAAAATATGGATTAATAATGAATGTTTGCAGGTGCAAAATTAGTCTTTTGTAGTAGAAATCTCCGTGGTTTCATATAAATTTATACCTTTGTGCCTTTATCATAAGGAATAATTAATCATGAATGCTATGAAAAATAAAGGTTTGAGAAAGCTTTTTCTAGCCGGAGTGTCTTGTTGTTGGATGTTGGCCATGCCGCTGGCTGCTCAATCTACAGATAATACCACTTGGATGACGATGGGAGTGAAGCATCAGTTGAGTAAGAAGTTCGACTTGTCTGGAGGGGTGGAATGGCGTACAAAAGATGATGTAAGCGAAACCGACCGGTGGGGGTTGAAACTGGGCACTCAATATAAGGCGTTGCCTTTCCTTAAGCTGGGGGTAGGCTATGAAATGCATTACCGTAATCGTGATGCTGCCAGTTGGAAAATCCGACACCGCTATTATTTGGATGGTACTTTGTCTACCCGTTGGAAAGACTGGAAGGTATCGCTGCGTGAGCGCTTTCAGCATACGCTCGACGGACACAAAGATGAGCTTCGTTTACGCTCTCGCATCAAGTTGGCTTATGATTTACCTTCTTGTGTAATAGAACCATACGTTTCTGTAGAGATGTTTAATGGATTGAACGGAGGCGAGCATTTCGATGTGGTGCGTATGCGCTATCGCGGTGGTATCAGTTTTCCCGTACTGTCGTGCATGGATATGGAAGTGTTTTACTGCCGGCAGTGGGAAGAACATAAAGATAAGAACATCTTCGGATTGGAGGCTTCTTTTAAGTTCTGACTTTTTCGCATTTGTTGCAAGCAGTTTCTCTGTCGGATTCTCTCCGGGGCTTCGCTGTATCCGGGGCGTGTTTTCTCCGAGTCCTATAACTCGGACTTGATACGGACTTGGTACGGAGAGGGTAGGGAGAAGGCTTGGACAGCGTCTGCCGGAATACTATATAGATATGTATATTCATTAAATATCATTACCATGAAGAAATTGATTAATCCCTGGAAGGATATGGAGGGCTATAATTGTTTCGACTGCTCTCCAGACAATGCGGCTGGTGTGCAGATGGAATTTTATGAAGACGGTGCCTAGATAGTAAGTGTGTGGAAACCCTCCCCATAATCACTTCATCTAGCTGACGAAGTGATTATGGGGAGGGTGGCGGTTTTATAAAAGAATGTTTGGCTTATTTGATTATCTGAAAGAAAAAATAAAATATTTGTGATAAATCTTTTGATAATTGAAATCTATACTTTATATTTGTAGAAAATAACCGTTGATATGAATAATGTTCTAACATACCAGTTTCATCATCGATATCCCGACGAATAATCGGTGGGCAGAAGCATGTGTGTGTTTAGTTGAAGAAATAAAGGCATGGATGAACGAGGCTTACTGATATTTTTAGTAAGTCTCGTTTTCTATTTGGAACCATATGCGTGGTTACCGTATAGAACGATGATACAGAAAGATAATCACCCAGAAAACAAACAAATTATGTTGAGAATTGCAGTACAAGCCAAAGGTCGTCTGTATGACGAAACGATGTCTTTTTTGGAAGAATCGGATATTAAATTAAATGCAACTAAACGTACCCTTTTGGTACAGTCGTCCAATTTTCCTGTAGAAGTGCTGTTTCTGCGCGACGATGATATTCCGCAAACAGTAGCTGCCGGTGTGGCCGATATTGGTATAGTGGGCGAAAATGAATTTATGGAGCGTGGCGAAGATGCCGAAATCATCCGCAGGCTGGGTTTCAGTAAGTGTCGTTTGTCGCTGGCATTACCTAAGGATATAGATTATACGGGTATTTCTTGGTTTGATGGCAAGAAGATAGCCACTTCTTATCCGGTTATTTTATCGCGTTATCTGCAGGAGCGGGGCGTGTGTGCTGATATCCACGTCATCACAGGTTCGGTAGAGGTATCTCCAGCTATTGGCTTGGCCGATGCCATATTCGATATTGTCAGTTCTGGCTCTACGTTGGTGAGCAATCGCTTGAAAGAAGTGGAAGTGGTGATGCGCTCGGAAGCCTTGCTGATAGGCCATAAGCACATGAGCGAGGATAAGAAGGCCGTTTTGGAAGAACTGATTTTCCGTATGAATGCAGTGAAGACAGCCGAAGACAAGAAATATGTGCTGATGAATGTGCCCAAGAGTAAGCTGGAAGAGATCGTGGCTGTGCTTCCGGGCATAAAGAGCCCCACGGTGATGCCCTTGGCTCAGGAAGACTGGTGCTCGGTACACACGGTGCTCAACGAGAAATGCTTTTGGGAAATTATCGGCAAACTGAAATCGCTGGGGGCGGAAGGTATCTTGGTGTTGCCCATCGAAAAAATGATGTTGTAGGATAACTAAGTGGAGGAAAAACGTATGAAACTGATTACTTATCCGGAACCGTCGCAGTGGGCGGAACTCTTGCAACGTCCGGTTATACATACAGAAGCTTTGTTTGATACCGTGCGTCAGATTATGGCACGGGTAAAGGCCGAAGGAGACCGGGCCGTATTGGCTTATGAAGCTACGTTCGACCGCGTGGAACTGTCTCAACTGGCGGTTTCGGAAGAAGAATGGCTGGAGGCTGAGACGCAGGTGAGTGAAGAACTGAAGAAAGCTATCCTTTTGGCAAAGGAAAACATTGCTTCTTTTCATGCAAAGCAATGCTTCGTGGGACAAAAGGTGGAGACGGCTCCGGGCGTGTTCTGCTGGCAGAAAGCGGTACCCATTGAGAAGGTAGGCCTATACATTCCCGGCGGCACGGCACCTCTGTTTTCCACGGTGCTGATGCTGGGGGTTCCTGCCCGGATAGCCGGATGCAGGGAAATCGTACTCTGTACGCCTCCGGGGTGTGACGGAAGGGTGCATCCGGCTGTATTGTTTGCCGCCAAGGTGGCCGGGGTAAACCGTGTGTTCAAGGCAGGAGGCATCCAAGCCATTGCGGCCATGGCCTATGGCACGGAGAGCATCCCTCGGGTATATAAGATATTTGGCCCCGGCAATCAGTATGTAACGGCTGCCAAGCAGTGGGTAAGCCTGCGCGATGTGGCCATTGATATGCCGGCCGGCCCGTCGGAAGTGGAAGTGCTGGCCGATGAAACCGCCTGTCCGGCTTTTGTGGCAGCCGATTTGCTGAGTCAGGCAGAGCATGGAATAGACAGTCAGGCAATATTGATTACCACTTCTCAGAAACTTCAGCAGGCGGTGAAAGAGGAGGTAGAGCGTCAGTTGGCCCGGTTGCCGCGTAAGGAAATAGCCGAAAAGTCGTTGGCCCACAGCCGGCTGATAGTGGTGAAGGATATGGACGAGGCTTTGCGGATGACCAATGCCTATGCTCCCGAACACCTGATTATCCATACCCGGGAGTATGCAGCGGTGGCAGAGCAGGTGGTTCATGCAGGTTCGGTGTTTTTAGGGCCTTTATCCCCCGAAAGTGCGGGCGATTATGCGTCGGGCACCAATCACACACTGCCTACCAACGGGTATGCCAAGGCATACAGTGGAGTCGGGCTGGATAGTTTTATCCGTAAGATTACGTTTCAGGAAATTCAGCCGCAAGGGCTGCGTGCCATCGGCCCAGCCATCGAAATCATGGCGGTCAACGAGCAACTGGATGCGCATAAGAATGCGGTCAGTGTGCGGCTGGCTGCGCTGAAAGAGGAAGAAAGCCGGCAGGCAGACCGGTGAATACAGTGATTTAAACCCTAAAGTCTATATGAAAACAATAGAAGAATTGACGCGTCCCAACATACGGCGATTAAAGCCCTACTCGTCGGCACGCGATGAATATAAGGGGGCTGTGGCATCGGTGTTTCTCGATGCCAATGAAAACCCCTACAATGCGCCGTACAACCGTTACCCCGACCCCAGGCAGTGGGAGTTGAAATGTAGATTGTCGCAGATAAAGCAGGTGGCTCCTGAGTGCATATTCTTGGGAAACGGAAGCGATGAGGCCATTGATTTGCTGTTTCGGGCTTTTTGCGTGCCCACGGTGGACAATGTAGTGGCCATTGCCCCCACGTACGGTATGTATCAGGTATGCGCCGAAATCAATGACGTGGAGTACCGGCCGGTATTGCTCGATGAGCAGTTTCAGTTTACCGCTGCCCGGATGCTGGCTGCTGCCGACGAGCGCACCAAACTGATGTTTCTCTGTTCGCCTAATAATCCTACGGGCAATCTGCTCTCCTCGGCCGAAATAGAAGCCCTGCTGCGCAGCTTTCAGGGATTGGTGGTGGTGGATGAGGCCTACATTGATTTCGCCGCATCTCCTTCCTGGACGATGCGCCTCAACGAGTTTCCGAATTTGGTAGTGTTGCAGACTTTTTCCAAGGCGTGGGGATGTGCGGCCATCCGGTTGGGCATGGCTTTTGCCGCTAGTCAGATTATCGAGGTATTCAATAAAATCAAATATCCGTATAATGTGAATCTCTTGACCCAGCACCAAGCTTTGGAAATGCTGCAGCGTTATTATGAAGTAGAGCGGTGGGTCAAGACTTTGAAGACGGAACGAGGTTATCTGGAGGAGACTTTCCGACAGTTGCCTTGTACGGTGCAGCTTTATCCGTCGGATGCCAATTTCTTTTTGGTGCGTGTCACCGATGCGGTCTCTATCTATCGGTATCTGGTGGGCGAGGGGATTATTGTGCGCAATCGTCACACGGTATCGCTCTGTAGGAACTGCCTGCGCATCACCGTGGGCACACGCGACGAGAACGTGCAACTGACCGAAGCACTGAAGCGTTATCCGGGTGTTCATTAAATGCAGACAGAAAGATGAAAAAGAAAGTATTGTTTATAGACCGGGATGGAACCCTGGTCATAGAGCCGCCCGTGGACTTTCAGCTCGATGCGCTGGAGAAACTGGAATTCTATCCCAAGGTGATGCGTAATTTGGGCTTTATCCGCAGCAAGCTGGATTATGAATTTGTTCTGGTGACCAATCAGGATGGATTGGGCACGCCCTCTTTTCCGGAAGAAACTTTCTGGCCGGCTCATAACCTGATGATGAAAACACTGGCCGGTGAGGGAATTATCTTTGATGAAGTATGTATAGACCGCAGTATGCCGCAGGATATGGCTCCTACCCGGAAGCCGCGCACGGGGATGCTGACGCGTTATTTGGATAATCCGGAGTACGATTTGGCTCATAGCTTTGTGATAGGCGACCGTCCTACTGATGTGGAACTGGCCAGGAATTTGGGGTGCAGGGCTATCTTTTTGCAGCCCGATACCTCGTTGCTGCACGCGGAAAGCGAAGGCGGCTCTGCCGCTGCGGACGGGCTGGAACAGGTGTGCGCCCTAGCCACAACCGATTGGGATAAGGTGGCCGAGTTTCTGTTTGCCGGTGAACGATGTGCCGAAGTGCGTCGCACTACCCGCGAAACGGATATTTTCGTTTCCTTAAATCTGGATGGAAACGGACATACGGACATCTGCACGGGTTTGGGATTCTTTGACCATATGCTGGAACAGATAGGCAAGCACGGTGGCCTGGATCTGACCATTCGGGTGAAAGGAGATTTGGAGGTGGACGAGCACCACACCATCGAAGATACGGCACTGGCCTTGGGTGAATGTCTGTATCAGGCTTTGGGCAGCAAGCGGGGCATAGAGCGTTATGGTTACGCGTTGCCTATGGATGATTGCCTTTGTCAGGTGTGCCTGGATTTCGGCGGACGTCCCTGGCTGGTGTGGCAGGCAGAGTTCAGTCGTGAAAAGATTGGCGATATGCCCACAGAAATGTTTTTGCATTTCTTCAAGTCGCTGAGCGATGCCGCCCGTATGAATCTTCACATTCGGGCCGAGGGGCAGAATGAACACCATAAGATAGAGGGAATTTTCAAGGCATTGGCACGTGCCGTAAAGATGGCTGTGAAGCGCGATATCTATCATTATGAACTGCCTAGCTCAAAAGGAGTTTTGTAGGGTGGATGCCGACAGATATGACTATCCCCCGGTTGCCCTTGTTGGTAACCGGGGGATAGTCTTTATAGCAGGTATTTCTATACCTCTTCTGTCTGTAGGGTTAGTGGCCTTCGCCGCCACTGCTACCTTCGCCGCCTTTCACGTCGTCGTTGCTGATAGAGCGTGCCGCCTTTTTCACGCTGGCCTTCAGTTCGCCGATGCGGTAGCTGATGCTGAAGCCGAAGCGTTGCCGGGTGTAGCGGTTGTAGCTGTCTTGCACAAAGTTTACATCTTCCAGGTGCGAAGAATTACGCTTATACTTCTTGAAGAAGTTGCTGGCATAGGCAGATAAGGTAAGCCGCTTTTTCAAGAAAGACTTGTTCACACTCAGGCTATAGTCAAAGAAACGGCTGCCTTTTCCTTGCAGCATAATCCAGGGAGTCTGTCCCATCAGGTTGAGGCTGATGCGCCAGTCCTTGGGAAGTGTTTGCTGGATGCCGCCGAAAGCAAACATTGTCCAGCCGTCGTTTTTCAGATTCTCTGCTCCCTTTATATATACATAACTTCCGTTTATGTTGAGATACAGGCGAGTGTTGGAAGTGGCATTCCAGTTGACATAGCCATTCAGCCCCACCATACGGTTCTTTCCCATGTTATAATACGTGCTGTAGAGTACCTCTTTGCCAGTGGGGTTTTGCAATCCCGGTATTTCCGTATCTTGCATCAAGGTGTTTACATGTTCTATGCTATTGTTGGTGAATGAATAGTGGATACCTACGTTGAGATTGAACTTCTGGGTGAAGTTACTGTAACTCAAGTTTAGGTTATGACTCTTTTCGCTGTTCAGATTCGGGTTACCTTGCGACAGGTTGCTGGGGTTGCTGTCGTCTAGATAGGGGTTCAGATACCAGATACCCGGTCGGTAGATACGCATGTTATACCCCAAACGGAGGTTCGAAAGGTCGGTCAGTTGATAGCCGATACTGGCCGATGGCACCAGGTCGTTGAAGTCCTTTTGGAAATCTTCTCCTTTGCCTAGCAGGTATTTCACTTCCTGATGTGTAAATTCGTAGCGCAAGCCCAAGCGGCCCGACAGTTTTTTCCATTTCAGTCCGTAGCCCAGATAAGCCGCCAGAATATCGTTCTGATGCTTGTAGTGCGAGCTGTATTCTTCGTCAAACGCATAGTCGGCTTCCGGGCTGTCCGATGTCTGTTCATAGCGGTCGTTGTCTGCTGCATTGTCGCGCAAGATGTATTTCACTCCTCCCTCTATGGTGTGCAACTTGCCGATAGGGGTGGTATAATCCACCTGAAACGTATGTTCTGTGGTGTGTTGCTTCCCGTCGGTATGCAGATTCGTCAGGCGGTGGATGAAATCCTCCCATTCGGGTACTGCGGTTTTGTTTACGTAGTCGGTATAGTCGTCGGATGTAGAAGGGTTGGTATTGATTTTATACGAGAATGTCAGCATCCGGTTTTTGGTATGGAAGAGTCGCTGATAGTCGATGCCTCCATCAATAGAGAACCAGGAGTTTTTGGTGCGACCTACGGTGGCATATTCATAAAGTTCACCTAAAGAAGGATGGCTTCCTAGTTGGTGTCCGTCTCTGTCGCCGCGATAACCTCCGCCCCATAGGCCAAACGACATAGAGACGAGCCGCAGGGTATCTATTTCATAGCTTGCCTCCAGGCTTCCGGCATGAAAGCGGTGGTTGCCTTTGTTGCTGTTTTCATAAAGCACGTCAGAGGAGTGCTCTGTCAGCCGTTCGGGCAGGGTGGTTCGGGTGCCTCCACTGTGGCTTTTCGGTTGTTTGCTATAATCGTAATTATAGCGGGCACTGACCGTAAGTTTGCCCTTCTGCACGGTGCTGAACAGACTGCCGCCTCCGCCATTGTTGCTTACATTTCCACTAAAGGTGGCTGTATATCCCTCCATGCCGCTGCCCACGGTTACAATGTTCAGAATGCCTCCTACGCCTTCGGCATCGTATTTTGGTCCCGGATTGGTAATGACCTCTATATGCTTGATGGAATTGGCTGGCATACTTTTCAGCACTTCTGTAGGATTATTGCTCATCATGTTGTTTGGCCGTCCGTTGACGTACACCTTGAAGCTGCTGCTGCCGTTTACCTTGATGTTGTCTTCGCCGTCTACGGTTACCAGAGGCACCTTGCGCAGCATTTCCAGCAGAGAGTTCGATTGAGAGTCTGGATCGTCTTGAATGTTGTATTCTATTTTGTCTACATCCGCTTTTACCAGCGGCTTCTGAGCCACCACCTCGATTTGTCCTAATTCGTTCGAAGCATCCGATACCAGCATCGTACCAAAGTCTATCAGTTTTTCTCCTTGGCTGGCGGTAAAGGGTCGGGTAATAGTGGTTCGGCCCACCGAAGTGATGGTCAGCAGAAAGGAGCCGCTGCCGGGAACGCGTTCTTTAAACTTGCCGTTCATGTCCGACACCAGCATCTTGACAGCTTTTTGCGGAGATTCCTTTCTGGCTACTTTAATGGTGGCATATGGTTCTCCTTGCCGGGTAATGGAGTCGAGCAAGATGCCTTGAATTTGGAAAGAAGTGCTTTCCTTTTGTTGGGCTGTTAGTAGTTGGGTACAGGTTAACAGTATCAACAAAGTTACTAATTTTACTCTCAATAAACCTTTCATTTTGTTTGAATTGTGTTGGATTTAAAAAAACACAAATATACAATCTTTAGAATAAGAGTATTTGTAGATTTGTGAAATAAATGTTAAATACCAATCCATGGATTGAACGTTCTAACTCCATGGATTGAGAAAATTCTACTTATTGTTTACGGAAATAAACTACAGCTTTTCTATAATGAAACTATAGCTTTTCAAGTAAGAAACATAAGCTTTCCATTTCCCTAACTGTAGCTTTTGTAATGCACCCTTCACCATTCACCTTTAATACGCTGATTATCAGCTTGTAATAGATGAATGGTGAGTTTCTATTCTTCCTGTCATCTTTCACCGGCTATCTCTGCACAGTGAATATGCATAGGATGAATCCTTCACCGGCGCGCTGTTCGCTTTTGAACAACGGAAGTGTTCAAAAGCGGACACTTTACTGTTGGCCTTCGCCGTCAGAGAATGTTGTAGGGCATCTTTTATCTCTTGGCACGGTCTTTGTCCTTTATTGGCCAAAGCATACTGATATGAAAAAAATAATCATCCTTTTATTTTGTTTCCTTACGTTGCCCGTGTGGGCACAGGAGCAGCCTTTGAGTGAAGACAGAGTTATTACCTTGCCCGAAGCCATAGCTTTGGCCCGCATGCAATCGGTGGATGCGGCGGTGGCTTTGAATGAATTGAAGACGGCTTATTGGGAATACCGTACTTTTCGGGCCGACTTGTTGCCGGAGGTGAACTTGTCGGGCATGCTTCCGGAGTATAGCAAGTCTTACAGTGCTTACCAAAATCCCGACGGGTCTTATTCTTTTGTGCGAAGCAATATGCTGGGGCTTTCGGGCGAACTGTCTATCGACCAGAATATCTGGTTTACGGGAGGTAAACTCTCACTGGCTTCTTCGCTGGATTATCTCAAGGAACTTGGTTCGGACGGTAGCCGGCAGTTTATGTCGGTGCCCGTCAGTCTGAAGCTGACACAACCCATCTTTGGGGTGAACGCCATGAAGTGGAACCGGAGGATAGAGCCGGTGCGTTATGCCGAGGCCAAGGCTACTTTCATCTCAGCTACCGAACAGGTGACTATGAAAACCATTACGTATTTCTTTGAATTGTTGTTGGCCAAAGAAACTTTGCAGACTTCGCAACAGAATAAGACAAATGCCGATCGGCTGTACGAGGTGGCTCAGGCCAAACGGAAAATGGGGCAGATTTCTGAAAATGACTTGCTGCAACTGAAACTCAATGCCCTGCAGGGTAAGGCAGATGTAACATCGGCCATGAGTAATCTGAATGCCAAAATGTTTCAGCTTCGCTCTTTTTTAGGGTTGTCTGAACAGGAGAATCTGGTTCCGGTGATTCCCGCCTCGGTGCCCGATGTGGAAATCTTGTATCAGGAGGTATTGAACAAGGCATTGGAACGGAATTCTTTTGCACAGAATATCCGCCGCCGACAACTGGAGGCCGACTATGCGGTGGCCACGGCACGCGGTAATCTGCGGAGTGTAGACCTGTTTGCTAGCATCGGTTATACCGGACAAGCCCGTAATTTATCATCTTCTTATCGCGGACTGGTGGATAATCAGATAGTACAAGTAGGAGTGAAAATTCCGATTTTGGATTGGGGAAAACGACGTGGAAAGGTGCGTGTGGCCAAGAGTAACCGTGAAGTAGTATTGTCGAAAATCCGCCAGGAACAGATGGATTTTAATCAAGATGTCTTTCTCTTGGTGGAAAACTTCAATAACCAGGCTCAGCAGTTGAGCATTGCTCAGGAGGCAGATGCCATTGCAGAGAAGCGTTATCGTACCAGTGTGGAAACTTTTATGATAGGGAAAATCAGTACGCTCGATTTGAACGATGCACAGCAATCCAAAGACGAGGCCAGGCAGAAACACATTTCTGAACTGTATTATTATTGGAATTATTTCTATCAGATACGTAGCCTGACTTTGTGGGACTTTGAACGAAACGAGGAGCTGGAAGCTGATTTTGAAGAAATCGTGAAAAGATAAGAGGTTATTTCCATATAATTTGCTTATTTTGCAGTATAAATCCGATAAACATGTACAGATGAGTATGATACTGATAGTGGATGATGATAATGTTGTGCGCACTTCGCTATGCTTCATGCTGAAACGGGCTGGTTATGAGGTGAGTACGGCGACATGCCCCAAGGAAGCGCTGGATGTAGTGCGGACAGAGGCGCCTGCCCTGATTCTGATGGATATGAATTTTTCACTCGCTACTTCGGGCGAGGAGGGACTGACTTTACTGAAGCAAGTCAAAGTGTTCCGGCCTGAGGTACCGGTCATTCTGATGACAGCCTGGGGAAGTATCCAGCTGGCTGTACAAGGCATGCAGGCTGGAGCATTCGACTTTATTACCAAGCCTTGGAATAATGCTACGTTGCTGCAGCGTATAGAAACAGCTTTGCAACTCTCTGCTTCGGCTGCCTCCGTTGCTTCTTCGTCGGTGTCAGAAGGACTGGAACGCAGCCATATCATCGGGCAGTCGGCCGGACTGACCGAGGTGCTGCATACGGTGGCCCGCATAGCCCGTACCAATGCTTCGGTCTTGATTACGGGTGAAAGTGGCACAGGCAAAGAATTGATAGCTGAGGCCTTGCATCTCAACAGTATGCGTGCGGAACATCCGTTTGTAAAAGTGAATTTGGGAGGAATCTCGCAGAGTCTGTTCGAAAGTGAGATGTTCGGCCATAAGAAGGGAGCTTTTACCGATGCCGTGAGCGACCGTCAGGGGCGGTTTGAATGTGCTGATAAAGGTACCATTTTCTTGGATGAAATCGGTGAGTTGGATTTGTCGTGCCAGGTGAAACTGTTGCGGGTGCTGCAAGACCAGACATTTGAAGTACTGGGCGACAGCAGGCCGCGTAAGGTAGACGTACGGGTGGTGTCGGCCACTAATGCGGATCTGCGGCAGATGGTCAAAGAACACACTTTTCGCGAAGACCTTTTTTATCGAATCAATCTGATTACTGTACACCTGCCGGCTTTGCGCGAGCGTAGGGAAGACATTCCTCTATTGGCTCGGCATTTTGCCGATAAACTAGCTGACATCAATGGTTTGCCACGGGTAGAGTTTGCTGCTGATGTATGGGAGTTCTTGGCTCGTCTGCCTTTCCCGGGAAACATTCGTGAATTGAAAAATCTGGTGGAGCGTACGTTGCTGATGAGCAGTAAAAGCCTGTTGCAAGCGTCCGATTTTGATGCCTGTTATCTGCGCCCTGTAGAGGATATGAGGGCGGGGGGAGTCTCTTCCTTATCGGGCTGGACGCTGGATGAGGTAGAAAAGCATACCATTCTGCAGGCTATGGAGATACATAAAGGAAATCTCAGCAGGGTGGCTGCGGCATTAGGCATCAGCAGGGCGGCTCTCTACCGCAGGCTGGAAAAATATGATATAGCCTGTAATGGAAGTATAAACCGGTAATTTTTGCATCTTGTGCGTATTCGATTTCTGTTTATCATATTGGTGGGACTGCTTCTTGTATTGGGTGGATGCATCTTGTATGTGGTTCCAACCGGGTCAGTGAAATATCTCTTGTTGCTGGAAGGATGGATAGGGATTATTCTGGTGTATCTGGTTTTCTTTCATCATCGTCTGCTGAAACCCTTGCACAGCATTGATTTCGGAATGGACTTGCTGCGCGAACAGGATTTCAGCAGTCGCTTGAGCCGGGTGGGACAGTATGAAGCCGACCGTATAGTAGACGTGTTCAACCGGATGATGAGTCAGTTGAAGCAGGAACGGTTGCGTCTGCGCGAACAGAATCATTTCCTGGATTTGGTGATACAGGCATCGCCCATGGGAGTGATTATCTTGAATTTCAATGCAGAAGTGGCTCAACTCAATTCGGCTGCAGCCCGCATGTTACGGATTCCCATGAATATAGCATTGGGAAAGCACCTTTCTCAAATAGCTACTCCCTTGGCACAGGCTTTGGATGAAATGAAATTGGAAGAAACCCGGGAAGTGCGTTTGAGCGATGCCAATGTATATAAATGTACACATACATATTTCATTGACCAGGGATTCCATCACCCTTTCTATTTGATTGAACGGATGACCGATGAAGTGATGAGGGCTGAAAAGAAGGCCTATGAGAAGGTAATCCGTATGATAGCACATGAGGTGAATAATACCACGGCGGGCATCACCTCTACACTGGATACGCTGGAACAGACTTTGGCCAGCGAGGAAACAATGAAGGAGATGTGTGAAGTGATGCAGGTCTGTGTGGAACGCTGTTATTCCATGAGTCGCTTTATCACCCGTTTTGCCGATGTGGTGAAGATACCAGAGCCTGTGAGGGTGCCTTATCCGCTGAATGAGTTGGTTGCTGCCTGTGTGCGTTTCATGGAGGGTATGTGTGCCGACCGTAATATTCAATTGCAGTGTGAGTATGGCGAAGAAATAGATGCCGTATCCTTGGATGCGGCACTCATGGAGCAGGTCTTGGTGAATATTCTTAAGAATGCAGCCGAGAGCATCGGACAGGAAGGTATCATCCGGGTGCGTACTGTGGCACCGGCTCTCATTGAAGTGGCTGACAACGGTTCGGGTATCGACCAGCAGACGGCTGAACGTTTATTTACTCCCTTTTTCTCTACCAAGCCTCATGGACAAGGTATCGGGTTGGTCTTTATTCGCGAAGTGCTGACCAGGCATGGATGCAGCTTTTCTTTGCGTACCGATGAAGATGGGTGGACGCGTTTCCGTATTTCTTTTTAAATTGACCAAGATTTCGTATGTTTGCAGAAAATCTGAAATCTATGAATTTATTTACTTCAGTAGAGATGCCGGCGAAACTGCCGCAGTGGAGCCATCGCGATGGATTGATGCTATTGGGCTCTTGTTTTACTACACATATAGGAAAACGTCTGGAAGCCTGCAAATTCCGTTGCGATACGAATCCGTATGGAGTATTATACAATCCTTTATCCATAGCTACGGCCTTGAAGGAAATAGCCGGGGAGAAAAGCTACGAGAAAAAAGATTTGTATTTTGCTGGTGGTCTGTGGCACAGTGCTATGCATCATGGCGATTTTTCGTCATCTTCGGCCGATGAAACCTTGCTGCGTATCAACAGCCGTTTGCAGAGGGCCAGTGCTGAAATGCATGAATTGACAGGATTGCTGCTCACTTGGGGCACGGCGTGGGTATACGAAGAAAAGGATACCGGCCGTGTGGTAGGTAACTGTCACAAACTACCCGAACGTACATTCGTGCGCCGCATGTTATCTGTAGATGAAATAGTGTGCGAATATGACGCCTTGCTGAATAGGCTTTGGGAACAATCCCCTTCTCTGAACATATTGTTTACAATCAGCCCCATCAGACACATACGAGATGGTCTGCATGCCAATCAGCTGAGTAAGGCTACTCTATTATTGGCAGTCGATACGTTGCAGCAGCGCTATCCGCAACGTATAGCCTATTTCCCTGCTTATGAATTATTGATAGATGAATTGCGTGACTACCGTTTTTATGCCGCTGATATGGTGCATCCTTCTGAAGTAGCTGTAGAATATATATGGCAGCGGCTGATAGAAGAGGTGTTTTCAGCCGATACCCGGAAGTTGATGCAGGAATGTCTGGAGGTGGAAAAAATGCTGGAACATAAACCTTTTCATCCTGAATCGGAAGGGTATAAGCGTTTTTTAGGACAAATTGTGTTAAAAATTAACCAACTTAACAGAAAATGTCCGTACTTAGATTTCGAAATAGAAAGAGAAATATGTCGTACGAGATTGAATATATAGCAGAAATGATAGGAGCCAAGCGTATTGGAAACGCTACGGCTACAATAGATTGGCTACTTACTGACAGTCGGTCGTTGAATTTTCCGGAAGAAACGCTGTTTTTCGCATTGGCCACCAAGCGGAACGATGGAGCACGTTATATAAGTGAATTGTATGAAAGTGGGGTGCGGAATTTTGTGGTGAGCGAGGAATGGGTATCGAAAAAGGCAGGTGAACTGACGCATTATCCGTTGGCTAATTTTCTAGTGGTATCTCATCCGCTGAAATCTCTGCAGAAATTGGCAGAATTACATAGAACACAGTTCCAGATACCTGTTATCGGGATTACCGGAAGCAATGGAAAAACCATTGTAAAGGAATGGCTGCACCAATTGCTTTGTGCCGACAGGCAAATTGTGAGGTCGCCACGCAGCTATAATTCACAGATTGGAGTGCCTCTGTCGGTATGGCAAATGGATGATTCTTCGGAGTTGGCTATCTTCGAAGCTGGCATATCCGAGCCTGGAGAGATGCGTGCCTTGCAGAATATTATTAAACCTACCATAGGCATCTTGACCAATATTGGTGGAGCGCATCAGGAAAATTTTTATTCCATGCAGGAAAAATGCATGGAGAAACTTTCTTTGTTCAAGGATTGTGATGTAGTCATCTATAATGGAGATGATGAATTTATTTGTAATTGTGTGGCAAAATCGATGCTTTCGGCTCGAGAAATAGCATGGAGCAGAAAGGATATGGAGCGTCCGTTATACATCAGTAAGGTGGAGAAACAGGACAATTGTACGCGGGTATCTTATCGCTATTTGGATATGGACAATTCCTTTGTTCTGCCTTTTATTGATGATGCTTCAATTGAAAATTCGTTGAATTGTCTGGCTGCTTGCCTGTATCTGATGCTGCCGGCCGAACAGATTACCGAACGGATGTCTCGTCTGGAGCCTATTGCCATGCGGCTGGAAGTGAAGGAGGGAAAGAATAATTGTCTGTTGATCAATGATAGTTATAACAGTGATTTGGGAGCCTTGGATATTGCTTTGGATTTTCTGTATAGACGCTCCTTGGTCAGTGAAGGTGGAGAAGAGGCGCATACTCCGTTGAAACGGACATTGATTTTGTCGGATATTTTAGAAACCGGTCAGAATACTTCCACGCTCTATCGTTTAGTGGCGCAGTTGGCCAACAGTCGCGGTATAGAACGACTGATTGGTGTGGGAAGCGAGATTTCGGCTTCTGCCGATCGTTTTGGTATGGAAAAAGTGTTTTTTCCCGATACTTGCTCGCTGATACATGCTGTGCAACGAGGAGATTTGAAACTGGAGAATGAAATAGTACTGATAAAAGGTGCCCGGAAGTTCGGATTTGATGCATTGACCGAGATTTTGGAGAAGAAAGTGCATGAAACGATTCTGGAAGTAAATCTGGGAGCAATGGTAGAGAACCTGAATCATTACCGCAGTTATTTGAAGCCTGAAACCAAGATGGTGTGCATGGTTAAGGCATCGGCCTATGGAGCAGGTTCGTATGAAATAGCCAAAACATTGCAGGAACATCATGTGGATTATTTGGCAGTAGCAGTGGCCGATGAAGGAGCAGAGCTGCGCAAGGCAGGTATCAAGACGAATATTCTGATTATGAATCCGGAGATGACAGCTTTCAAAACGCTGTTCGATCATAAACTGGAACCGGAAGTATATAGTTTTCATCTGCTCGATGCCTTGGTTAGAGAGGCTGAAAAAGAAGGCATTACTAATTTCCCTATTCATATAAAATTAGATACAGGGATGCATCGCTTGGGATTTGCGCCTGTAGATGTACCTCAGTTGATAGAACGCCTGAAGGGGCAGAATGCAGTCATTGTACGTTCGGTATTCTCTCACTTGGTAGGCAGCGACGGTGCCCAGTTTGATTATTTTACCCGTAAGCAGATTGAAACTTTCGAAGCTGCCTCTGCTTTGCTGCAAGAGGCATTCCCTCATAAGATATTGCGGCATATTTGTAATTCGGCTGGTATAGAACGTTTTCCCGGAGCTCAGTTCGATATGGTAAGGCTGGGTATCGGCCTGTATGGTATCAATCCGTTCGATAATTCCATTATGCACAACGTCAGCACGCTGAAAACCACGATTCTGCAAATTCGTGACGTTCCTCAGGAAGATACTATAGGGTATAGCCGGAAAGGGCGTCTGACTCGCGATTCCCGCATTGCTGCCATTCCTATAGGATATGCCGACGGATTGAACCGTCATCTGGGGAACGGAAATGCATACTGCCTGGTAAACGGCCAAAAGGCTCCGTATGTGGGCAATATCTGCATGGATGTATGTATGATAGATGTAACCGGCATTGATTGCAAGGAAGGAGATTCGGTAGAAATCTTCGGAGACCATTTGCCCATTACAGTGCTGTCTGATACTCTTGAAACCATTCCTTATGAGATACTTACTAGTATCTCTACCCGGGTGAAAAGGGTCTATTTCCAAGATTGAAAACTATAAATGTTATTAACAACCTAATTATTTATTGAATTATTCATTTGTATTATGTTTAAACTGTTATTATTACCTAGCGGTTCAGAATGGCTTATTATTTTGTTGGTTATTTTACTGTTGTTTGGCGGTAAGAAAATACCTGAACTGATGAGAGGCCTCGGTAAGGGTGTGAAAAGCTTTAAAGAAGGTGTCAATGAGGCTAAGGAGGAATTAAACAAAGCAAAAGAAGATTTAGACGAGAAGAAGTAAAGACGTGGCAGAGAAAGAACTGACCTTTTGGGAACATCTGGATGAGTTGAGGCGGGTACTCTTTAAAGTACTTGGGGTGTGGATGGTATTAGCTGTGGGATATTTTCTCGCTATGCCTTATCTGTTCGATCAGATTATCCTGGCACCCTGCCATGATGATTTTATCTTTTATGAATGGTTGAAGCAAATCGGTACATGGCTACAGCTGGAGGGTGACTTCTTTACACAGAAGTTTGAAGTGAAGCTCATTAATATCAATTTGGCTGCTCCCTTCTTCATTCATCTGTCTACAGCTTTCTGGCTGTCGGTGGTAACGGCTATGCCATACCTGTTCTATGAAGTCTGGGCTTTTATTCAACCGGCACTTTATCCGAATGAGCGGAAAGGGGTAAGGAAGGCGTTAGCTCTTGGCACGGTGATGTTCTTTATGGGGGTGCTCTTGGGGTATTTCATGGTATATCCGTTGACATTGCGCTTTTTGTCTACTTACCAATTGAGTGATTTGATAGAGAATCAGATTTCTCTGAATTCATATATAGATAATTTTATGATGCTGGTGCTGTGTATGGGAGTGGCATTCGAGTTGCCACTGGTTACGTGGCTTTTATCCTTGCTTGGAATAGTATCCAGAGAAACATTGCGTACGTATCGCCGGCATGCCATTGTGGTGATAGTGATTGCCGCAGCAGTGATAACACCTACCGGTGACCCCTTTACATTGGCTGTAGTGGCCATTCCGTTATATTTCTTATATGAAATGAGTATTTGGATGATTAAGAAAAAGGAGGACCATGAGTCTTGAGGTAACAGAGGCATTCGACTTGTTGAAGGCGCTTCTTACCGACGATGAACTGTCGGTAAGAAGCGCCTATCGGCAATTACGAGGCCTATTGGAATATGCCTGTAGGACGCAGATGGCTGAGAGTAGTTTGCAGATGACCGATTTAGCTGCTCGTATCAGTTTTGTTGCTTCTAAGATAGGGTTGACTATCGTAGAACAAAACAGGCTTCATACTGTTCGTCTTACTTCGAATGAAGTGCTGAACCGTCAGTTGGAACCTACTCGTGAGCAGTTGTTGCGCGATGTAAAAACAGTAGCTTTCTTTATCCGTAAACTTAGCGGTGCAGTTATTCCGGAGAAGCTATATCAACTTCTTCCTGTAGCCGATGCTACGTATCGCGTGGCTGATGTAGGCTGTCGTCAGGTGAGGCGTATGCGCGTATGTTTTCAATATGCCGATGATACCTATCTTTATGTGTATCCTACTGAATCTGTATGCGATGAATTACTGAAAGTACGTTATGGAGTTCCGCAGGTAAATGAGGAGTTTGCCATTACATGCAGTCTGCTTTGGAAGAATGCTCAGGTGAATCTATTAGATGTATCGGTGGATGCCAAGGGGGTGTTGACTCCTTCCTTCATCATTCTGGAACCCGATTATCTGATTGATATCAGTTCATTAGCCGAGTGTTTTCGCGAATATGGGCATCACCCTGCCAATTATGTTCTTTCACGCTTGCAAATGCCTGATAATACACGTCCGTTGCTGTTAGGTAATATAGCCAACCTCTTTTTGGATGAGTGGATTTACTCTAAAGAGAACCCGGATTATCTGAGCTGCATGCGCAAAGCCTTTCAGAAATATCCTATCGAACTGGCTGCTTGTGCCGATTTGCGTGATGTACAGAAAGAACGGGAGTTTTTTTCTGACTGTCAACGTCATTTTGAACATATCCGCCAAACCGTACAGCAGACTTTTCGTGAGGCAGGTTATGATTTGGATAAAGAGGATGCTGTGCTGGAACCTTCTTATATCTGCGAGGCTTTAGGGCTGCAGGGAAGATTGGACTATATGCAGCGTGACATGACTTCCTTTATTGAAATGAAGTCGGGCAAGGCCGATGAATACCTTATACGTGGCAAGATAGAACCGAAGGAAAACAATAAAGTGCAGATGTTGCTCTATCAGGCAGTGCTGGAGTATTCTATGGGAAAAGACCATCGTGGAGTGAAAGCGTATCTGCTTTATACCCGTTATCCCCTGTTGTATCCGTCACGGCCCTCGTGGGCTATGGTACGCAGGGTGATGGATGTACGGAATCGTATTGTATCTAACGAATATGGTATTCAATTGCGAAACAGTCCTAGCTATACTGCGCAGTGTCTGCAGGATATTCAGCCGCAAGTATTGAATGAACGGGGTTTGGACAATGTCTTGTGGAAACGCTATTTATATCCTCAGATCGATGCGGTGAGTAAGCAAATTGCTGCCTTGTCGCCCATAGAACAGAGTTATTTTTATACCCTTTATAATTTCATTACAAAAGAATTATATACTTCTAAGTCGGGTGATATAGATTATGAAGGAAGAACAGGGGCTTCGGCTTTATGGCTGTCTACATTGGATGAAAAATGTGAAGGTGGTGAGATTCTTTTCGATTTAAGAATTACGGAAAATCAGGCTGCTGCTGCCAGCCATCCATTTTTACAGTTTGAAATTCCTGCTGTAACTTCTGAGGAAATGTTGCCTAATTTTAGAGCGGGAGATGCTGTCTTGCTGTATGAGCGTAACACCGACAGTGATAATGTAACCAATAAACTGGTTTTTAAAGGAAATATTGAATGGATTACGGATGTCAGTATCTGTGTGCGTCTGCGTGCTGCCCAGCGAAATGTGGCAGTATTGCCTATGGATAGTCGATATGCAGTGGAACATGATTATATGGACACTTCTTTTCGTTCTATGTATCAAGGACTGGCAGCTTTCTTGAATGCAACAGCCGACCGGCGCAATCTGCTGCTAGGGCAGCGTCTGCCTGTTTACGATGTTTCTTTGCGGACTGCTATCTTAGCCCAAAAGGATGATTTTGATCGCATCGCTCTGAAGGCTAAAGCAGCAGAGGATTATTTTCTGTTGGTAGGACCTCCTGGTACAGGAAAAACCTCGCGTGCATTGCGTCGTATGGTGGAAGAATTCTATAGTGAAGGAAAACAATTATTGCTGTTATCTTATACCAATCGGGCTGTGGATGAAATCTGCAAGATGTTGGAAAAAATTTCTCCGGCAGTTGATTATATCCGTGTGGGCAGCGAACTGTCTTGTGAAACTGCTTACCGTCCTCGTTTGGTAGAAAATGTGTTGGAAGTGTGCAAGAACCGTAGGGAAGTGCAACTGAGGATTGCTTCGTGTCGCATCTTTGTAGGAACGGTGTCCACTTTCTCAACCAAGACCGACCTTTTTAGACTGAAGACATTTGATGTGGCTTTGATTGATGAAGCTACACAGATTTTGGAGCCTCAGCTATTGGGATTGCTTTGCCTGCGGAGTGTGTCTGGTGGAAATGCAATCGGTAAGTTTGTGATGATTGGTGATTATAAGCAATTGCCTGCTGTTATCTTGCAGTCGGCCGAACAGTCGGAAGTTTGTGAGGAATCGTTGCGAGATATTGGGTTGACTAATTTAAAAGACTCGCTGTTCGAACGTTTGTATCGGACTGCTACAGTTGATAAGGCAAGCGAGGAGTTTAATCCGTTTTGTGATATGTTGTGCAAGCAGGGTCGTATGAATGTAGAAGTTGCCGCTTTTCCTAACCAAGCCTTTTATCAAGGATTGTTACAGCCAGTTGGGCTTCCTCATCAAAAAGGGACTTTGACGCTTTCGCCTGCTTTGCAGCACACTCCGTTTGCTTCCTGGATTACGCGTAGGGTAGCATTCTTTCCTGCTGTTGCTGAATCAGTCTCACAATCATCCAAGACGAATCATTCAGAAGCGCATATAGTAGCTCAGTTAGCATTATCTGTTTATCACCAGTATTCGCAGCAGGAAGGTTTCTTACCTGAAGTTACTTTAGGTATTATTACGCCTTATCGTAGTCAGATAGCTCTCATAAAAAAAGAATTAAGGGCTTTGTCGGTACCAGTGTTGAATGATATTCTGGTAGATACGGTAGAACGCTTTCAAGGAAGCGAAAGAGATGTTATCATTTATTCTTTTTGTGCTAACCGCGTTTCTCAGTTACGTTTTTTGTCTAATATAACAGAAGAAAACGGAGTGATGATAGATCGAAAATTAAATGTCGCTTTAACCCGAGCACGCAAACAGATGTTTATGACTGGAGTACCAGAAATATTGAATCAAAATCCTATTTATGCTTCTTTGCTGCGTTCATTAGCGTTTTTTTAGAGTCTAATATGTTATTATAAAGTTTATTAATGAACAGTATGAGATAAAATGCTTATCTTTGCAGCACGTTTTTTTCATAGAGATTTAGATTTAAGGTTAGAAGAAATGTGGAAGTCGTGAGACTTCCCTTTTTTTTATGTCGCTTGCCATGAATTATTTTTTAGATCAGCGTTTGTAGAATTAAGCTGTATCTTATTTCTCTTTCGTCGGCAGAAGCATTTATCGATATAGATATCGCATTGTCGCATATTTCTTTAGTTTCTTATATATAAGGGTATACTTTCAGATTTAGTCATAGAAGGTATGAATCTTTTATCAACAACTTCTTCATTTATAAAATCGTGATTTTTAGTTATAGATTAAGGGGTAGTATAGAGGTTTCTGTTGCATGATGACATGTTGTGGTAAAGATATAAAAATGAGGATGTATCTTGTATTTCAAGAAGCATCCTCATTTTAAATCTTTAATAATTTCTACTGTCAGTCTACTATAATTGGCTTGTATTTTGGAACCAATATTTTCATGATGGTCCATCCAAGGAGATAAGATACTGCACAGATACCGAATATGATGAAATAGCCGGCAGGTTTACCTTGAAATCCCATAAAGCTCATTTGTGTGTTGGCTGCATAGTCGAATAATATACCCGACCCCATGTTAATCAGAAAGGAGCCAATGCCACCGGCCGTACCACCAATACCTACAATGGTAGCAATGGTGCTTTTGGGAAACATGTCACCTACCACTGAGTAGATGTTGGCTGACCACGATTGATGAGCTGCTCCTGCAATACCGATGATAATGACTGGGAACCAATAGGCGTATTCACCAAATACTTCCCGGTTGCCTAATGGCTGAGCAAACAAGGCTAATAATGGGAATAACGAAAAGATAAACATTGCCTGCATGCGCGCTGCATAGGGGTTTTTGCCTGTGCGATTTATTATGATAGTAGGTAATTTACCGCCGTAGATAGAAAGCATGGTAATTGCATAGAGTACAAAAATCAGAATTTGGGCAGTTGGGGTATCAGATGAAAAACCGTATACATCAGAGATATATGCTGGTACCCAAAATAAGAAAAACCACCACACACCATCTGTCATGAATTTGCCAAAGAATACCGCCCATGTCTGTGGGTATTTAAAACATTGCAAGAAGGAAATGCTTTTCTCTTCGGTTGTTTTTGTGGAAACAGTTTGTTCGGTTTCTTTATCTTGTTCTATATAAGCGAGTTCTGTTGCATTTACAAGGGGATTTTTATCTGGTTTTTTGTACATAAACATCCATAGGCCCATCCAAATAAAGCCTAGTCCACCAATGACAATAAAAGCCATTTCCCATCCGTTACCTATTCCCATGCGTTGGAAGTAGCGCGCTAAAGTAGGAATGCATAGAGGGGCAATCAAAGCACCTACAGTAGATCCGGCATTGAATATGGAAGTAGAGAATGCGCGGTCTTTTTTAGGGAAATATTCGGCAGTTACCTTGATAGCTGCTGGAAAATTACCTGCTTCACCAACGCTTAGAATGATACGTGCTGCGATAAAATAGTATACACTGGTAATGGCTATGGTAGAAGCAACGGCTCCGCTTGCACCCAACATGGCTGCTGTATCTTTCAGTCCTAAAGAAACTTCAGTTGCCCATCCACATAAGGCATGTAAGCAGGCTCCTATTGACCATACAGCTATGGCCCACATGTATCCTTTTTTTGTTCCCATCCAATCAATAAACCGCCCGGCAAAAAGATTACCAATTGCATAAACAATAGAAAAAACGGCTGTTATATAGCCATAATGTGTGTCTGTCCAGTGAAATTCCGGAGCGATGAAATCTTTCCAAGTTAATGAAAGCACCTGGCGATCGAGGTAGTTTACGGTCGTTGCAAAGAACAGCATCGCACAGATAATCCAACGATAGTTGGTCATTTTGGTTGTTGTGTCTTTTAATTGATTCATGATTATAGATTTATATTTATTTAATTGGTGGCAAAGATAGAGCATTCTGAATACTGGAAGGTGTAAAAATTGACAGTTTTTATGTATAAAATGAGAAAACGGGGCTTGTTTATGTAAACAAGCCCCGTTTTCATTATGGTTACAGATGAGTTATGTTGCTTATCTCATTTCTGTGTATTTAATTTCATCCTTGTCGCTGTATTTCAGATTTTCACCAGCCATACCCCAAATGAAGGTATAGTTACGTGTACCTGCAGCAGCGTGAATACTCCATTCCGGAGAAGTAATAGCCTGTTCGTTCTGCAACCAAACTAAACGTTCTTCCTTCGGTTCACCCATCAAGTGACAGATGGAGTTGCCTTCAGCCAAATTGAAGTAGTAATAAGCTTCCATACGGCGAGTATGAGTATGAGCAGGCATGGTATTCCATACAGATCCTGGAGCTAATTCTGTCAGACCCATTTGCAATTGGTTAGTACCACCGTTTTTCACTCTTTCCAATACATCTTTTACGATCAACTGGTTTACAATACGGTCGTTACTGTCTTCCATCTTACCATAGTGGTCAGAGATACCTAAAGCATATTTCTTGGGGTTTGCTTTTTGAAGCTTTGCATCAGTAGTAATCAGCTGTGTAACGAATTGTTTGTATGCAGGAGCTGAATTGATGTAGAACTTAGCAGGTTTGCTGGGATCTACGCTCTTGAAAGTCACTTCTTTGTTTCCGCAACCTACGTATAAAGCTTCTTTGTAAGTCATGGGGTATTCTTTACCGTCTACAGTAACAATTCCATCACCACCGGTGTTGATAACACCCAGTTCGCGACGTTCCAGGAAGTAAGTGATTTCCGGTCCCAGTTCGCGGAAAGTTTCCAGTTTCAAAACTTTGTTTACGGGCATTACACCTCCGTAAATCAAGCGGTCATAAAGTGTATAAGTCAGATTGATTTCATCAGCAGCCATCACTTTCTCCATCATGAAGGAGTTACGCAGACGTTCTGTGTCATAGTGTTTCACGTCTTGAGGATGACAAGCAGTCTGTACTTTGTAATTCATCTGGGCATTTGCTGCCATAGCAGCTGCTCCCAGCATCAATGCAAATGCAAATCTTTTCATATTCTCTTTATTGTTTATAGGTTTTTATTTGTTGTTCATTTGTTCTTCTTGTGCTTTCTTCTGGTATTTCAAGATAGCGCGACGGTTCCACAACATTAGCAAGAGAGTAATGGCTACCAGAATACCGGCTCCTACATATTTAAATGTATAGGTGAGATGGAAGATAATCCAGGAGAAGAGGCTGGAAGCGAAGTCCAATGCGCCACCACCTTCAAATCCGGCTGGGATGTGAACAGCTGCATCTTGTGTTCTTTCATATACGTCTCTAGCTGCTTGTGTGAAATAAGGTGCCAAGTCTGTTACAAAATAGAGACCGGCCGTCAAAGCTACTAATCCGATAATGAATGATTTCAATACGTTACCTTTTGTGATAGGTAATACAAGCGGGAATACGTAGAACATACCAGCCAATGAAGCCAGTGGCAAGAATTGGTTACCCGGCAGAACTACAGCCAGCAGAAGAGTTACGGGAATCAGCAGCAATGATACCACCAGAGTGGCAGGATGGCCGATTACCAATGCAGGGCTCATACCGATATTCAAGCCTACTGCACCCTTGAACTTCTTGGCTATCAGTTCGCGTGTAGCATCAGAGATAGGTCTCAGACCTTCAATAAACAAGGCTGTGATACGCGGAATCAGTTCCATAACTGCTCCCATCTTGATACCCAAACCTAATATATAAGGAATCTTGTCTACCAGTTCGCTGCCATCTTTGCAGGAAAGGGCTGCAATGCCGCATCCTACTAAAATACCTAGGAAGAGAGGGTCGCCCAGCAAACCGAATTTCTTTTTCATTCCGTCTGCATCGATATTCAGTTTGTCAAATCCCGGAATCATATCCAGTAACTTATTGATACCGACTGCGAAAGGTAAGAAACCTGCACAGAAAGGCTGGGGGATAGAGATGCCTTCCATTCCTTCATAAAAATGCTGGAATTTCTTAGCTGTATAATCGGCAGAAATCAGCGTAATGATGTAGCAGATAATGGCTGCGAAGAATCCCCACCAAATGCTGTCGCTGGCAAAATATACCACAGCACCGATGAAGGCAAAATGCCAGTAGTTCCACAAGTCGATATTGACAGTGCGGGTAGTCTTGGTAAGAATCATCAGAATGTTCACACCCAGACAAACAGGAATGATAAATGCACCTACAGAAGTATTGTAAGCCACGGCTGCAGCAGCAGGCCAACCCATATCGAATACTTGAAGTTCCAGACCATAGATTTCGACTACTTTACTTAATGCGGGGCCAAGGCTGCTTGTTAGAAGGGCTGTGACGACTGACAGGCCTACAAATCCTACACCTACGAGCAAACCGCTCTTTAATGCTTTGCTGAATTTAATTCCGATGCATAGACCTAAAATTGTGAAAATAATAGGCATCATCACTGCTGCACCTAAGCCGATGATGTAACCGAAAACTTGTTCCATTCTCTTGTGTTTTAATTTAATAAATGATTATATTCTATTAGATTAATGTAAATTATCCGGGCTCAAAATTAAGACCTTTTCTTTATTATTCAAATAGCTGACCTATAATAATTAGAAAAATGGACGATTTTGATACATTTTTAATGTTATCGTGCACAAAATTGCTTGTTTTCGTACACGAAAATCAATTTCTACACCATCTATGTTGAAAAATACACGTACCTTTCTCCGAAATCATCTACTTTTGTTTTTTAGATTTTAATTCATGTCTAATACCAAAAGAAAAGTTGAATGAAAAAGGTAGAAAATTTTAGATTTTTATTACTTGTATTATTTGTTTGTTTTACGTCTTATCTCTTGGCTCAGCAGGTTAAAAGTAACCAGCCCTGGTCAGTAAGAATGGCTGAATCTGAAATGATTCGATGTCCGGAATCCTGGCAACTGGATTTCCAGCCTCGATTAAAGTGGGATTACTGTCATGGTTTGGAATTACAATCCATGTTGGATGTATATGATCGATATGGAGATTCCAAATTCTATGAATATGCATTGGCTTATGCGGATACGATGGTCAACGCTGATGGCACAATCAAAAAATACAAATTGGAAGATTATAGTTTGGATCGTGTGAATTCTGGCAAGTTTCTTTTCAGAATCTATGATCAGACGAAAAACGAAAAGTACAAAAAAGCACTTGATTTGATGCGTAGCCAGCTGGATACTCATCCCAGAAATGCCGACGGTGGTTTCTGGCATAAGAAAATTTATCCGCATCAGGTGTGGCTGGATGGTATTTATATGGGTGCACCTTTCTATGCAGAGTATGCACATCGCAATAGTCAGGTGAATGCTTATCAAGATATTATTAATCAATTCTTGATGGCAGCCCGCCACACGTATGATCCGCAGACAGATTTGTTTCGTCATGCTTGTGATGTAAGCAGAAAAGAACGTTGGTCGGATAAGCAGACGGGGCAGTCGTTGCATAGTTGGGGACGTGCTATGGGATGGTATGCCATGGCTTTTGTGGATGCTCTGGAGTTTATTCCCAAACATGAAGTGGGACGAGATTCCATGCTGGTAGTGTTTAATCATTTGGCCAACATGGTGAAACGCTTGCAGGATGCCAAGACGGGACTTTGGTATCAGGTACTTGATAAGAGTGGAGAAAAAGGAAATTATCTGGAGTCTTCCTGTTCGGCTATGTTTGTTTACGCTTTGTTTAAAGGCGTGCGGTTAGGGTATTTGGATGCTTCTTATCTTTCGGTTGCAAAAAAAGGTTATCGAGGAATTCTAAAACATTTTATTGAGGTCGATAAAAATGGTCTGGTCACTATTACCCAGGCTTGTGCCGTAGCTGGTTTAGGAGGAAAAGTTTACCGTTCCGGTGATTATGACTATTACATCAATGAGGCAATCCGTCCGAATGATGCTAAGGCTGTAGGACCTTTTATTATGGCTAGTCTGGAGTGGGAAAACATCCAGGATATGAAGCAGATTTATGGGGATTAATGATTGATAGCTTATGATGAGACATCTTCTTACATTCATGTTATGCCTGTTATGGGGAAGCTTGGGAATGGTTTCGGCAGGTACGGTGTGGAAAGATACTTTGGTAGTGTCAAGAGATGGGAGTGGAGATTACCAGACATTGACCGAGGCCATGGAAGGAATACGTGCATTTATGGAATATAAGGTAACTGTTTTGATAAAGCCTGGGGTCTACAAAGAAAAAGTGGTAGTACCTTCCTGGATTCAGCAGGTTGATTTTATAGGTGAAGATGCAGAAAATACCATTCTCACCTATGATGACCATGCAAATATTCAGAAAATGGGTACTTTTCGCACGTATACATTAAAGGTAGAAGGTAATAGAATTACCTTTAAAAATTTAACTATTGAAAATAATGCTGCTCCCTTGGGACAGGCGGTAGCTCTTCATACGGAAGGAGATTGTCTGGTATTTTATCGCTGTCGCTTTTTGGGCAATCAAGACACGGTCTATACAGGAGCGGCGGGTACACGCTTGTATTTTAAGGATTGCTATATAGAAGGTACTACTGATTTTATATTCGGACCCTCTACGGCTGTGTTTGATGATTGCGAGATATACAGTAAACGGGATTCTTATATTACGGCAGCTTCTACTCCTTCCACTTCTAAAGTAGGGTATGTGTTTCGTAATTGCAAGCTTTCGGCTGCCGATTCTGTGAAGCATGTGTATTTGGGTCGTCCTTGGCGGCCATATGCAGCTACCGTCTTTATAAATTGTGAAATGGGATCTCATATCCGGCCGGAAGGTTGGCATAATTGGAAAAATGCAGCGAATGAGAAGACTGCCCGATATGCTGAATACGGTTGTTATGGTGCAGGCGCTGCAGCGGATGCTCGGGTGAAGTGGAGCAGACAGCTGACAGCGGAAGAGGCTGCCCGGTATGCCGATTGGTCCTATCTTTTTTACCAGTCTTGTGATTGGATGCCAGTCGTCAATTTATAATGTTTGTTTTAAATCATTCTATGGAGTATGAAAAGTAAATTTTGGTTGTGGGCAGCTTTGTTATGCCTTTTGTGTTCTTTTAAGTCAGACCAGCGGAAGATTACCATCTTTATGATTGGAGATTCTACTATGGCTAATAAGAATCTGGTTGGCGGCAATCCTGAACGGGGATGGGGACAGATGCTTCCTGGCTTTTTGTCAGATGATATTAGGGTAGATAATCATGCAGTCAATGGTCGCAGTACAAAAAGCTTCATTGAAGAGGGACGTTGGGAGAAAGTCCGTACACAAATCAAAAAAGGAGATTATGTGTTTATACAGTTCGGTCATAATGATGAAAAAGTTGATCCGAAGAGACATACTGTTGCAGGAGGAAGTTTTGATGATAATCTGCGCAAGTTTGTGAACGAAACGCGTGAGCAGGGAGGAATTCCTATTCTGTTTAATTCCATAGTGCGCCGTAATTTTGTGACAAAATCCGATTACCACACTCTACAGGCTGCTGTGCAGCAGGATGATGTGCGTAGAGATGCCCATCCGGATGCACGTTATGAAGCTAGGTCGGAGTCTGTACATCCCGAAGAGGGTAGCCAGCTAGTTGATACACATGGAGCTTATTTGGAATCTCCTCGTCGGGTGGCTGAAGAATTGGATGTGCCTTTCGTTGACATGAACAAACTGACTCATGAACTCGTGGAGGGAATGGGACCACAAGCATCCAAAACTTTGTTTATGTGGATAGCTCCTAATACGATACCTTTTTTACCCAAGGGACGTGAAGACAATACGCATCTTAATATTCATGGTGCACGTGTCATAACCAAACTTACTGTAGATCTATTAGCCAAGGTGGTTCCAGCATTGGCTCCTTATGTGCGCCATTATGATTTTGTAGTGGCAAAAGATGGAAGTGGTGATTTCTTTACGGTGCAGGAGGCAATAAATGCTGTACCTGATTTTCGAAAGAATGTGCGTACCACGATTCTGATACGTCCGGGGGTCTATCACGAGAAACTGGTTATTCCTGCCAGTAAAATCAATGTTTCACTAATAGGGCAGCATGGGGCAGTGATTTCTTATGATGATTATGCTTCGAAAAAAAATATTTTTGGAGAAAAAATGGGAACTTCAGGTTCTTCTTCCTGTTACATTTATTCTCCGGATTTTTATGCTGAAAATATTACTTTCGAGAATACTTCTGGTCCAGTGGGGCAGGCTGTGGCTTGTTTTATTTCTGCAGACCGAGTGTATTTCAAACATTGTCGTTTCTTGGGATTTCAGGATACCTTATACACTTATGGGAAAGGTGTTCGTCAGTATTTCGAGGAGTGTTATATAGAAGGTACAGTGGATTTTATATTCGGATGGTCTACCGCAGTCTTCCTACGCTGTAATATTCATAGCAAGGGCAATGGTTATGTTACTGCTCCCTCTACCGACCAGGGGCAGCGCTATGGTTATGTATTTTATGATTGTAAATTGACTGCTGACGATAGTGCACAGAAGGTTTATCTTTCTCGTCCGTGGCGTCCGTATGCTCAGGCTGTATTTCTTCGTTGTGAGATGGGGCAGCATATTTTACCCGAGGGCTGGAACGATTGGGGTAAACCCAATGTAGAGGAAACTACTTTTTATGCTGAATATCACAGTACGGGTGAGGGAGCCAATCCGAAGGCTCGTGCTTTCTTTTCACATCAATTGGAAAGCATGAAAGGCTATTCTCTGGATGAAGTATTATCTGGAACTGATAATTGGTGTCCACATCGTCATGGTAATGAATTGTTGATTATAACTCGATAGAACTGCTTAATTATGAAAAAGATGAGACTATATATTAGCGTGTTAGTTGGAACATTATTTTTGTCATTTTCGGTTATGGCAGAAAATAATCCTTATCGTAACGATTTGTTTTGGGTAACCGTGCCCGATCATGCAGACTGGATTTACCGTGTGGGTGAAATGGCCTCAGTCGAGATACAGGTCTACCAATACGGGATACCTTTGGATGGCGTCACTGTGGAATACGAAATCGGTGCAGACAAAATGTTGGGCGATACTCAAGGTACGGCGATTTTGAAAAATGGTAGGACTACTATATCGTTGGGTACGATGACAAAGCCTGGGTTCAGAGATTGCCGAATGAAGATTAAGTTAGGTAATCAGGTATCAAGACATCATGTCAAGGTGGGCTTTTCTCCAGAGAAGATATTACCTTATACTCAGATTCCGGCCGATTTTGAGGCGTTTTGGAAGAAAAACTTATCTGAGATGGCTGAATATCCCTTACACTATTCGAAAGAATTTTGTGCAGAGTATTCTACTGATAAGATAGACTGTTATTTGATACGTTTGTTCTTAAATGAGCAAGGACAATCGGTTTATGCTTATCTTTTCTACCCGAAGAATGCCCCCAAAGCCAGTTGCCCTGTAGTCCTTTGTCCACCGGGGGCAGGTATCAAGACGATTAAGAATCCTTTGCGGCATAAATATTATGCAGAGCAAGGCTGTATCCGTATGGAGTTTGAGATTCATGGTCTGAATCCCAAGTTATCGGCAGAAGATTTTAAAGATATCAGTTTGGCTTTTAATAGTAAAGAAAATGGCTACCTAAGCATTGGTATGGAGAATAGGGACCACTATTATATGAAGCGTGTTTATCTGGCATGTATCCGCTGCATAGATTTTCTTACTTCTTTACCGGAATGGGATGGAAAGAACGTGATTACTCAAGGTGGTAGTCAGGGAGGAGCGTTGGCTTTAGTAGCTGCAGCTTTGGATAAACGAGTAACAGCTTGCGTGGCCAATCATCCTGCTTTGAGTGACATGGCAGGATATTTGGATGGACGTGCCGGAGGTTATCCTCACTTTTTCCGTGAGAAAGGTATGAACACACCGTCCAAGGTAGAGACATTGGCTTATTATGATGTAGTAAACTTTGCACGTTTTATCCGCATACCTGTCTATATGACGTGGGGATTTAATGATGATACCTGTCCTCCCACTACTAGCTATGCAGTATATAATTCGATTTCATCTTTTAAAGAAGCCTTAATAACTCCCATCAATGAGCATTGGACATCCGAGCAAACTGAAAGGGCGCATTTAATCTGGATTAAGCAGCATTTGATTCCTTAAATCAGTAATAAAGTGTCATGATATAATTCCTTTACACTTTATTCCTGTCTCTATATTCAGTGGGTGTCATTCCCATTTTTTGTTTGAAACATTTGCTGAAATAGCGGGGGTCATTAATTCCAACCATGTAGGAGATTTGGGTCATGGTGTATTCACCGGTTTCAATAAGTTGTATGGCTTTATTGATACGTATTTCTTTAATGAACTCAATAGGAGCCAGTCCGGTAAGAGTCTTCAATTTTTTGAAAAATACCGACCGGCTTACGGCCAACTCTTGTACTAGGTCATCCACCACCAAGTCTCCATTATCTAGATTCTTCTCCATCAGTTGCATCAGTTTTTCCATAAATTTCTTATCCTGTGGCGCCATTATAGGCTCTTGCGGCTCTTCTACTGTCGGTGCTGCATTTTCTTCTTTGGAGAATTGCGATACCTCTGCGGTTACTGGCATTAAGGCAGTACGGTAGATTGATTGCAATTGTGCTCTGGAAGTCAGCAGATTCTTTACCCTTGCTTTCAGGTAGGTGGCGCTGAAAGGCTTGGTGATGTAATCGTCGGCACCATATTCTAATCCTTCCAGCTGACTTTCTTCTGAGGTCTTAGCTGTGAGGAGTATTAATGGTATATGACTTGTAGCAAGGTCTGAGCGAAGTTCACGGGTTAAGGTAATGCCATCTTTATGAGGCATCATTACATCACTGATAATAATGTCCGGTACCAATTCGTGTGCCAATGCTCCTCCTTGCATGCCATCTTCAGCTTCTACTATACGGTAATCTGAGGAAAAAATACTGTGCAGGAATTGGCGTAGTTCCTGATTATCCTCTACTAGCAGCATCAGTTCCTTGTTGTTATCTTCTTCTTGAGATGAAACTTCTGCCAGGCTTTCTTTGTTAACTATCATGCTGGCTGTCATATCATCTTGTAGAAATTCTACAGTAGAATCATAATGTGCTTTTCCTTTCAGAAAATTCACTTTGAAGCAACTGCCTTGTCCTATGTGGCTGTCAACGGTGATAGTGGCTTGATGCATTTCAACCAATTCATTGACCAGAGACAAACCGATACCTGTACTGGATTGGTTGAGTTGATTTTTTTCGGCCAGATTTTCAAATCTTAGAAAAATAGACTTTCTGCGGTTTTCTTCGATGCCTATTCCCTGGTCTTGTACCCCTACTGAAATGTGTTGTTCATCTTCTTTGATAAAAACAGTGATACATTTGCCATTGGGGGTATATTTGAAGGCATTAGAGAGAAGATTAAATATAATTTTCTCGTATTTATCGGCATCTGCCCATAAGGTGTATCTGTTCTCTGTTGCTGTAAGTCGGAAGGTGATTTGCTTCTCTGCAGCCAGTCCTTCAAAATTATCCATAATCCGGCGGGTAAACGGTATCAGATCAATGCACTGTACACGTAATTTCATCTTCTTATTTTGTATTTTTCGAAAATCCAGAATTTGATTGATGAGCCGAAGCATGCGGTTAGTGTTTTTTTCTACCACTTTTAGTTGTTCCCTTACTTCATTGGAAAGTGATAAATTGTTGAGTACATTTTCTACCGGACCCACAATGAGGGTCAGCGGAGTGCGTAGTTCGTGAGAAATATCTGTAAAGAAGCGTAATTTCATGTCTGTCATCTGATGTTCCATCAGTACCCTATGTTTCAGACGGTAAATAGTAAATAGTATGTATACAGCTGTTACTACAATAAGAATCAGTATCAGTACATACAGCATGTAGGCAATGGGGGTTTCCCAAAAAGAAGGCAGTATCTCTATATCGAGTACACGTATGTTGTCTACCCATATGCCATCAGCGTTGGTAGAACGGACTTTGAAACGGTAATGTCCTTTAGGAAGATTCGTGTATGTAGCTGAACGCTGTTCACCTACCATGTTCCAGTTTTTTTCAAATCCTTCCAATTGGTAAGCGTATTGTATATCGGAAGGACTGGAAAAATCCAGAGCAGCATATAGAATAGTAAAAATATTCTCGTGGTGAGAAAGTGTCAGTTTTTGTATGTCATCCAAATGCTGTTGGAGTACCGACTCTTTACCGGGAACTATATTTTGATTGGCCACCAGTAAATTAGAGAATACGATGGGGGGTACGTAGCTACTTTTGCGGATAGAGTCGGGATTAAATAATACAATGCCTTTGTTGGTGCCAAACATGATGTGATTGTGCGATGTATATCCAGAGGATGATTCGCTGAAGCGAACCCGGAATGGTAGAGAGCGGTCGTTGTATTTTTCAAAATGACCGTTTGATGGAGTATATTTACAAATGCCGTTTTCGGTGCTGATCCATAAATTACCCTTAGCATCTTCCTGGATGGTCAGCAATACATCTGATGGCAGCCCATCTTCTACACTGTATGACTGAAAGCGGGCATTTCCTAGGGAATCCAATGAAAGCAGTTTATTAAGTCCACCACCAAAAGTAGCAAGATACAACTCGTTCTGTTTGGTAGATATAATTCCGTGTACGTCATTGTGACTGAGACTCTGTATGTCGTCGGGAATCCGTACAAAGTGCTGGAAATGCATCTCTTCAGGTTTCTCACCTGTATCTTTCACGGTTAGTGCGCCTATCGTTGTAGCAATCCAGATGCGATTTTGATGGTCGCCTGTAATGTAACGTACTCTGCTGCATTTATCTTGTGGATAATTTTTCAGCAGGTTTCGGTGATTCAGAAAAATCTCCTTTCCATTTTTATCATGGGTGAGAATGTTGACTCCTCCTCCAAAGGTAGCTACCCATATTCTGTTTTGTTGGTCTTCATAAACACAATACACATTATCGTCACTTAAACTATATGGGTTAGAGGCCTCAAATTGGTAACGGGTAAGCAGATAGCGGTTTCCTTGCGGTGTAGCTTTTACCAGTCCGTCTCCTTTGGTAGCTATCCACAGATTTTTCTTACTGTCTTCCATGAGGAAATAGGCAGTACCCTGCATGGGTCGTCCATTATGTGCTATCGTACCGTTTTCTGTCAGGTATCCTTTATCATGATGCTTACTGTCATATACTCTCAGTTTGCCGTCTTTCAATCCTATCCAGAAGTTGCGGTTACAGTCTTCCAGTAATGCACGTACTTCATTGCTGAGAGATTCATAATTATGTTCTTCCCGGATGAGACGTTGGAACTGCATGGGGCGGAATGTTATCTTTTCCAATCCTTTTGAATGAGTACAAAGCCATAAATTTCCTTGTCGGTCTGAAAAGGCAGAATGTATCTTGTTAGAAAATCTCCATTCCCCTTTCTGTATACTGTTATAGAACGGTTCCAGACAATTCTTTTCTCTGTTATAGCGTGAAAAGCCACCTCCATAAGGATGTACCCATGCTGTGCCGTAACAGTCTTCATGTATTTGAAAAGCTGGATGTGAACGGTCGGAGCGGCTGGGTTCTACGGCAACTGTTTCAATTTTAATTTTTTTTGTGCGAGAGTTGAAGTGCGCTACTGTACCTTGTACATGCTGTTCTAGCCATATTTCTCCATTACGGTCAGCATAGAGCGATACAATGGGAGATTCAGGGAGTAAGTCTTTGCTATAATGTGTAAATGATTTCTTACCTGTATGGTAAATGAAGAAACCATCATTACGGGTTGCTAACAACCATTCTTCCGGAGATATATTATGTAGTGCTATTATACAGGATGAAGTGTTCAGTTGTAACAGGCTGAACTTCCCGGTGTTCTTCTGTAGCTGCCATACTTGTCCGTTTTCTGAGCCGAAGTATATTTCTTTTTCACCTTCTTTACCAGAGAAGAAGGGCTGTTGATGGGGGTGCCCTTCGTTAAAGTGGGTTTCATGTATCCACTCTGCTTGATTTCTTTGGATATTATAAAGAGCCAGCCCTTTATCTGTTAATATCCATTCTCTACCAGCGAAGTCGCTCCATACATCGTAGACATGTGCTTGTTCCCATCCTTGTGAAGATGTACGAAGGTCATTTACCTCTAAACTTAACGTAATGCTGTCGGTTTTTACACGTATTGCACCTTGGTGTTCTGTCAAGAGCCACGCAATGCCATGGTTGAGTAGCCGTACAGATGATATGTCTGGAAGGTTTTGTTTGGATAGAATCTTTTCAAAACTTTCCGTTCTAGGGTTGAATCGATAAGGTTTAGAATCATAGGTCAGCAGCCAGATATAACCGAATTCATCTTCTTTCATAAAGTCTATTCGATTATTGGTCAGTTCAATATGGTTGCCAGGACGTGCTTTGTATGTCTTAAATGTATAGCCATCGAATTTATTGATTCCATCCCATGTGGAAAACCACATGTTGCCTTTTCGGTCTTGCAGCATGGCCATAACCGTGTTTTGTGAAAGTCCGTTATCCGATGAATAATGGGTAAATGAGCAGTAGGGTTGAGCATGGCCCACCACCATGTATAGACGGATTATGGTTATAGTGGTTATTAGACAGATATATTTTAGCATATAGATTCTCATAATGGCTGTAAAGATACGGATTTTTACGAAATATAAAAAAAATGTATTATATTTAGAGCCTGTTTAATTTTTATGAATAGGAGGATTGTGGTTACGGTCTGCGTGTAGGGGGATTGTTCATGCCCATGTGCAACGATGCGAGCCTTCCTTTCCATACCTGAATCGTTTCTGCCCTGCCATTGCTCCGTAGTTCCTCCGCTGGGAGGTACTTCTGCACGGAGAAAGTACGGAGAAGCTACGGAGCAATTATAGGGCAGATAAGAGGAAAACGGAAAGAAAATAAGAGAAAAACGGAAAGATAATAGGGAAAAAGGTGTGTTCTATGGTATGCAAACTATAAACGGCACTTGCGTTTTTATAAACGGCGGTGCCGTTTGTATAAACGACGCTGCTGTTTTTATAAACGGCGTCGGCGTTTATAGTTTTATCCGGGTATCGGCGTGTTTTTTTACCTGTTCTTTTCCAAGAGTCTATTTGAATCTAATTTCAACTTCAGCCGAGAGTCCTTTTATGGATTTTCCTGTGATGTGATGAGGAGGAGCATAGTAGGCTATGCCACGAAGCGCAACGCAGAAAAAAGGCCGAAAACAACTTCTTAAGAAGCTGAATGTGAAGTTTTCAGAATGGAATTTAAACTGGTTTTTTAATATAAATAACATTTGTAGGTTTTAAGATGAAAATTATGAGGTTTAGCTGTGTGATTCTAATGATGTCGGCTGCTTTGTGGAATACTCTTCAAGGGCAAACAACCCAGGAATTCTATGAAGTGACCAAAAGTATGCCTGTATTTTACAAGCAGATGAAAAAGCAACTTACATATCCTTTGGCTTGGGAGAGTGACTCCATAAAGGATTTTAATCGGTGGCGTTTGGTTTCCAAACAAACGTTGAAAGACTGTATGGGGCTGGTGCAACCAGCTCCAAAATCGTATGATTGCGAAGTGGTGGATATGGAAGCGCGTAAGGGTTATGAAGCCCGGAAAATAATGTTTAATGTTTCGGATTGGTGCCGTATCCCGGCTTATCTCTTGGTACCCCATGGAGAAGGTCCTTTTCCGGCTATCGTAATGTTGCATGATCATGGCGCGCACTTTACTATAGGAAAAGAGAAATTGGTACGTCCGTTTCAGGTTAGCCAGGTAATTGAAGCTGATGCTGCTAATTGGGTGCAGCGCTACTATGACGGGCAGTTTGTTGGAGATTACTTTGCTGCTCACGGTTATGTAGTGTTGGTAATTGATGCTTTGCTTTGGGGAGAACGTGGTAGAAAGGAAGGGGCAGATTATGCTGTGCAAGAAGCTTTGGCATCCAATTTTTTTCAGATGGGCAGTTCATGGGGTGCTTTTATTCATATGGATGATGTGCGAAGTGCGGAATTTCTGGCTTCTCTGTCTTTTGTAGACAGTGACCGAATTGGATGTCTGGGATTCTCAATGGGAGCCTATCGTTCTTGGATGCTGGCATCTCTTAGCGATGTTGTAAAAGCATCGGCCTCTGTTTGTTGGATGAATACCACTGAATACTTAATGACGCTCAATAATAATCAGACCAAGGGAGGGTCTGCCTATTCTATGTTGTTGCCGGGAATACGATGTTTTATGGATTATCCTCATGTGGCTAGTATTGCTTGTCCGAAGCCTTCTCTTTTCTTTAATGGAACGGATGATAAATTGTTTCCCATAGAAGGCGTACAGAATGCTTATCGTATTATGCGTAGGGTTTGGGATGATCAGAAAGCGTCAGAACAATTGGTTACCCGTTTGTGGAAAGGCACACATTTTTTCAGCAAAGAAATGCAGTATGAGACGCTTATGTTCTTTCGTCAATGGCTAAAGTAAATATTTGCTAAAACAAATGGTTGTGCGATAAAAGAAAATCACTCTTGATATAACAGGTGTATCAAGAGTGATTTTCTTTTATGAGAGCTTATGGATTATGGTAACCAGCGTGGGTCGCCCACCTTATCGATGATCAGATCTTCGTTGGTGATGGTGAAGTCACCATGGGCAGCATCTTTGAATTTAGGGTCAGCAAACTTGCTGTCTGTACAATTAGGATCACGGTATACTTCTGTCGGTACATCATTGATTTTGTAATTAATGACTCCGGCATTATTGGCCTCGTAGTAGCGGTTGTTATGGCAATTTACGTGATCGCTTTCAATGTATTTCTGGTCGTTCAAATAGCCTGAGAATTTTACTATCAGATTATTTTTCATATTTACAGTAGCTCCAGGATAGCGCACGTACATCAATCGTTTAAACCCTTTTGAATCTGCTCCTACAATGGTGTTTTTTTCCAGTGTGATGGTGTACTCGCTGATGTTTTCAATCCATGGCTTTTTATTTTCATCACCATCCAAACGGATGAACTCTCGGTTTTTAATTTGCGAACAGTTATAGAAGGTATTGTTGGTAATGGTCAATGCTCGTATGCCCCCTGTGCGGCTGTCCAGCAAATCGCCACCGTCGCACTTGATGTCGTAAATCAGATTATTGTTCAGGATAATCGCTTCTATTCCGATGGTTGGTCCATTGATGGTAAATACCCCTTCTTTGTATCCTTTGATTTCGCAGGCTTCGATTTGAATGCCTTGGGCAACAGTGCCTTCTTCATAGGTAAACATTCGCTTTACTTCATAATTGTTTCCATCCATAATGAGGTTGCGCAGCAGAACATCCGAATTTTCTCCAAGGTTGAACTTGCCTATCATAATCGGTTTGTTTTTGAAGCGTTCTCCTATGATTTCTACTTTCTTATTGATGGTAACCTCTTCAATTTCAAAGGTTTTGCCTGCCGGAATTAAAATAGTGTATTTTTCATCGGTGGCTTCATCAATGGCCTGTTGTAGATTCTTGTTTTCATCTACTACAATGGCTGTAGAAGGATCTATAAGAGTGGTAAAAGAGCGTGAACCGCAGTTTTTCTCACCATTGAGCAGTTTAGCGGTATAGGTTGTGTTTCCAGTTAAACCGCTAATAGTAACATAACCTGCTTGTAAGTCTTCGCTCGTAATATCAATATCTTTACTTTCTGCATTTTCTTCATGGCTGGTTATTTGTACTTTAGTGAAGGTTCTTCCTGCTTCGAAATGCAGCTGAACTGTAGTGGCGCTGATATGTTCCTCTTCAATTTCTTTCAATAGTTGTTCTGCATCAGTACGGAAAAATATACCTGTCCATTTGGAATCATTGATATTTTCGCCTATACATTTCAAGCGGGCAGAATATTTGGTATCACCTTCCAGTCCGGTTATATCGTATGGAATATCTTCATCAGAGATGTTTTCGTAGGTGCGTACAGGTGAGCCTGCAAACGTTAGACTGTCATCTGCAAAGATTTCTATTTGATAGCCGCAAGCTTCAGGATTTGATGTCCAACTCAGACGTACGTTGACGGTGTTGTTTACTTTTGCTTCCAGACCAAATGGGGCAAATAACCGGTTATGTTCTAAGCTGGTTACTTCTTCACTTTGGTCTTCACAAGCGGTTGTCAGAGCCCAGCCTGTACAAACCACTCCTAACAGATATGTATATGTATGCAATTTATTTTTCATGATTGCTCGTTCTTTTTTAAGATAATATACTGTATAATGATTAGTTATTAGACAATGAACCGTTGCTGCTGTCTATGAAAGTCTGCCAAATAGGCCAGTATTGGTTTTCATCCGGATTCTTTTGGTAGAGTGCATCAATCAGGTCTGCAGGTAATTTTTCAGTGTTGAGCCATTTCTCTTCCTCATAGCCTTCTGGTGCATTTCCGGTTTCGCCATGGTTGAATCCATAGAGCAACAGGGTTTCGCCATCACTATCTAATTTGTAATATACCTTTTCTGGCAGGTCTGCATAAGCCCCTTCCCGATTAGCAAGCTGTGTCATTTTGGTTTTTGCTTCATCCATCTTTACTTTTAATAAATTCCAGCGGATAAGGTCTGCTTTACGTAATGACTCGCCGGCAAACTCAAAGGCGCGTTGTTCCACGATAGCATTGAAAAAAGCCTGTTGACTGCTGCCTGCTTTCTGTAGGTAAGAGTTGGCTTTATCTGCAGGTAGTGCGCGCTTTATAATGGGGCTGAGATATTGTATGGCGTTGTTTGGATTACCCTCCAGTTCGTTGATGGCTTCAGCAGCCATGAGATAGACATCAGCCAAACGCATATATTGCCAGTTTACGCCGTCATCGTTAGTAGAAGTTACGATTCGGTTCATCCATTCATAACGAAGCTTTCCGAAGCACCAGCTTTTCACGCTTCGTAGTTCTTGATGGGCTTTGCCGTCTATCAGTTTTTCCGACCATTGGTATGGAACACAGGTAATATCGCGGCGAATGTCATCTACGTCATAGTCATAGAATAAGTAGGGTAGTGGACCATTTACGCCTCCGCGGGCCTGTTTGGTGTATTGGTCTTCCGCTTTGTGTTGTACACCGAGTGTAAACATAACACGTCCTCTTCCGTCTGAAAAGGGAATTTCCCACAAGGATTCACCACCGGCTTGTGTGTCGTCTTTACAGAGTTTCAAGAAATTGTCTTTGAAAGAGCCTAATTGACAGCCACTGTTCTTTATAATATCTATACATTCATCGCGGGCTATCGTGTACATGTTCTCTACGCTTAGTTCAGGGTCTGAACTGCGTCGGATACCGTCGGCTCGTTGGCTGTATCCGGCTGCATAGAGGGCTATTCTGGCACGTAATCCTTTGATAAAAGCTTTGTTGATACGTTCGGTACTTTTGGTTTCTTCCGAATGATTGGGCCATGGCACTAAATCTGATGCAGTCTTCAGGTCGCTGAGTAATCGTTTGTAGATTTCGTCACGATCTGTCCGAGGCAAATAGACTGTTTCTGCCGAGTTTGGTTCAAAGCGGGCAGGTATATCTCCCCATCCTTTCACTAAATCTAAATAGATGACTGCACGTAGGGTCAGTGCTTCTCCGAGTAATTGCTGAAAGTCAGGATTGCTCAAGTCTGAATAATTCTGAATGCCCCGAATGCAGAGGTTAGCTCGTTCAATGCCTTCGTAGAATTTAGCCCAGGCATTATTGCTGGTGTTCATCTGTTTGTTAGTAGCTCGGGTGGCATATCCGGTTAATTCATATTTGTCATCGTCAGCCAGTTTTTTAGTATCAATGTTATTGATCCACTCAATATCCGTATTGACGCCATAGTAGGGCAGGTAGCGTCCGCGGTAGGAATTCGTTTCTCCGAATGATTGGTGTATACCCATTACGGCTGCCTCTGCCAATTCTTTAACTTTAAATAAATTAGGCTCTTCCATGCCCGATTTGCTGGGGGCATCCAAATCGCATGAAGTCATACCTCCTGCTAATGAACAAGCTAGAAAGGATATATATAAAAACTTTTTCATAAGAATATTTCTTTAATGGTTGATTAGAAATTAAGATTTACTCCAATTACAAATTGACGGCTCTTAGGATAGGCTGAATAGTCTACTCCGGGAGTCAGGTTGGTCTTACGTATGCTAGACACTTCGGGATCATAGCCTGAATAATTGGTTAAACAGAACACGTTGTAGGCTGTAGCATAGAGACGAAGCGTCTGAATCTTAGCCTTCATGGTGAGAGTTTTGGGCAAGGTATATCCCAATGTCAAGGTATTAAGACGTAAGAAAGAAGCATCTTCTACAGCCCAATCGCTGAATATCATACGGTCGGTCAGCGGTGACCACATCGTAGTGTTGGCATTCATTTCAGCCAGCTTTTGAGGATTGTTGCAGATGTTTCCGTTTTCATCAAGGTTTGTCCAGCGGTTACCTTCTGCCATGATATCTATCATGTTTCGGTATTGATACTTGCCAGTTTGTGTGAATTCTATTTTGTTGGCGTTGTATACATCGTTGCCAATGCTATAGTTGAAGTTGGCACTGAGGTCAAAGCCGTAGGCACGTGCGTTGAGTGAGAAACCACCGCTACAAGTAGGATTGGCATCACCAATGATTTCACGGTCGGCATTAGTAACTTTATGGTCATCACTGTTGTCTATATTTGCCAGTTTCATACTACCCGGACGCAGCTTTCCTACTACAGCCGATGCATCAACGATTCCTTCTTTCAGAATCCAAGCATCTTTGACTGCATCATAGCCTGAAAAATCTGATACTTCATAACGTCCGGCTGAGCGGAATCCGTACATTTGTCCTACAGATCCTCCCTTGGCAATCCAAAAGTCGTTTCCAATTTCGGAAGAAGCCCAATACGTTTCTGCACCAAAATCATTCATGATGCCTAGGTCTTTGATCTCATTTTTATTGAATCCCACGTTAGCGCTCAGACTTACTCCCCAGTTCTTTTTGTTGACGATGGTCCAGTTTACACTGGCTTCGATACCTCGGTTTTCTGTTTCTCCCATATTTCTATATTGGTAGTCATATCCTGTACCGGCCACAGGGAATTGGATAAGCAAATCCTTGGTAGTATTCAGATAGGCTTCTACGGTACCATTAAGTTTGCCACCCCATAGTGTGAAGTCTACTCCCACGTTCCGTGTGATGGTTGTTTCCCATTTCAAGTCGGGATTCGGCATATTTTTCGAAGCAGCCCAATAGCTGTTATATCCACTAATCCACCCGGTAGCTTTCGATTCGTAAGTAAGGTTCATCTGTCCTGAAGGGATATTGTTATTTCCTGCAGTACCATAGCTGAATCGAAGTTTTAAGTCATCAAGCCATCCTTTGCTGCTTTCCATAAAAGGCTCCGAAGAAATGCGCCAGGCTATGGCTGCAGATGGGAAATATCCCCATTGGTTTCCTTCTGAGAATTTGGAAGAACCATCGGCTCTGAATGTTGCGCTTATCAGATATTTGCTGTCGAAGTTATAATTCACGCGGCCAAAGTAGGACAGCAATTTGTCGTCTGGATTCAGAAAATTATCAATAGAAAACGGTGTACCTTGTGAGGAATATTGCCAAGCATCTTGTGCAGTAAATGATTCCGGGAATCCGTGTACGGTGTTGGTCATGACTTTTGATTTAGTAATCACCCATTCATGGCCCACCATTGCGTCCAAATGGTGCCGTTCGTTACTGAAGAGTTTGGAAAAATCGTAAGATATAGTATTGGTATTGCGGAATTTATGACGGCTGGTATTGGCAAATTCAGCTGCAGGCATTTCTTTCAGACCATCGGCAGGAACGTTCTTTACATAGTAGGTGGTAAGCCCCCAGAATCGTTGGTCGGCATTGCGATAATCGTCATAGCCTAACTCTGTCTTAAGTTTTAAACCGTCTAATATGTTCCATCCCAAGCTACCTGCCATGTTCAGTGTCTTACGTTCACGCTCGCGGTCGTTGTCAGAGATAGATGTCAGCGGGTGGTACAAATTGCCTAGGTCATCATCAGCTGCACCGGCATCGGCATTCATGTTAGAAATAGGGATAGGGGTATATATTACGGAATATTTCAGTCGTTTATCAGAATCATAAGTACTGCTTACATCATTGGCTCCGCCACCGGCAATGTCAGTTTCTGCATAGCGTACGGTGAAATCCAATGTTACATTTTTCACAGGTTTGGTGTTTAGCTTTAGACTGAAGTTATCACGTTTATAATTAGAACCTTCCATGATAGCTTTGTCATTCATATGTGCATAGCTGAATGCATATCTTATTTTTTCTGTACCTCCACTGATGTTTAAGCTGTGGTTAAATGTATGTCCGGTACGTCCGAAGGTCAAATCCTGCCAATCATTATATGCAATGTTATCATACATATCCAGGTCAGCATAGCTACCAAAGAATTCTTCGTAGTTATTCACATAATCATTTCCTTTTAGTTGTGCCAATTCGTATTGCCATTTTGCATAATCTTTTGGAGAAAGCACATCCAGTGTTTTGGCTATTTTTTTCCAACTGTAGTAGGCATTATAGCTGATGTTCATTTTTCCTTCCTTACCGCTTTTGGTAGTTACCAGAATTACACCGTTTGCACCACGTGAACCATAAATCGCTGTAGAAGATGCATCTTTTAATACGGTCATATCTTCTATGTCAGAAGCTGGTATGTCACTGATAGATTCTACAGGAAAACCATCTACAATGAAAAGAGGGGTGTTGTCGCCAGTAATGGAGCCTCCACCACGCACGCGGATTTTCATTTCAGCATCAGGGGAACCTTCTGTTGTGGTAATCTGTACACCTGCCATTTTTCCGGTAAGGGCTTCTGTGGCCGATGCTACAGGTACTGCTGCCAGTACATCAGAATTTACAGTTGCTACAGAACCGGTCAGGTCTTTACGTTTTACTGCACCGTAACCGATTACTACCACTTCTTCCAATGCCTGAGCATCTTCGTTTAGGATTACATGGATGCTGTTTTGTCCTTTTACTGCAATTTCTTGTGTAGTCATACCTACATAAGAAAATACAAGTGTTGCATTAGAGGGAACTGAAAGGGTGTATTTCCCGTCGATGTCGGTAATGGTTCCATTTCCCGTGTTTCCTTTTTCCACAACAGAGGCACCGATTACAGTTTCCCCTGTTTTGTCTGTCACGATACCTTTTACGGTCACATTTTGCGCAGATACGCTGAGCGAAATCGCAGTTACTAATAAAAATAGTAATGCTGTGCGCATGTTTTTCATTTGTTTAGACATTAGTTTATAATTTAATTAGTTAAAAAAATAATTTTAATCGGTATTCTGTGTTCGAACACAGAACTATCTGATGCGAAAATATGGAAAAAATAGATATAAGTTGTGTAATTTTAGTTTTTATGCTGGTATTTTTTGGTAAAACAGCTTTTATAGATACTGTAATAAGAACACTCCCTAATCAATAGCGGACTATTGGATAGGGAGTGTTCTTATAGATATGCTCCTGGATTTAAAAATGTGTAGGCTTTTAATCAATTAGAGAAAGTATTTGCTTAGCTTCCTTTACCAGATGTGCAGGCTTAAAACCTTCCAATTCGCTTTGAGGGCGGAACCCCCAAAGCACGCCACAAGCTGTGACACCGGCATTGATGGCAGTTTGCATGTCAACACCAGAGTCACCCACATAAAGTACTTCTTCACGCTTAATATGGGTAATGGATAGAATGTCGTTTACGATGGTAGGGTCAGGTTTAGTATGTATGCCATCCCGCTGTCCGAATACTGCAGCAAAACGGATATTGGGGAAATAATGTGCCGCAAGTTTTTCAGTGGCCGACTGGTATTTATTGGAGGCTATGGCCAACTGTACACCTCTATTTTGCAGTTTTTCCAGAAGTTCTGTAATGCCTGGATAAGGACAACTCTTATCGGCATTATGCAGGTTGTAGAAGGGGATAAACTCTGCCCGCATGCGGAGCACATTTTCTTCACTTTTTTCTCCTTCTGGCAAAGCACGTTCAAAAAGTTTATTTATACCATTGCCCACCATAAAGTTGTAAGCTTCTACACGGTGTATAGGGTATCCTAATTTCTGTAAGGCATAATTTGTACTCTGTGCCAAATCGGTAATGGTATTCAGCAAAGTTCCATCCAAATCAAATATTACTAGTCTTTTCATTCCATTATGGTTTATATTATGTAGTGCAAAGTTAGTTATTTTAGGCGAACAGTGACTTTGGAAGGAGGAATATCTATTTCTTGCTGATGCGGAACCAATCTATATCTACCCAACCTCCATCATTGGTTTGTATATGCGGCCGTGTACAAAAGGTACCTACCTTTGTGCCTATCCATTTGCCTTCACGAGCTTGAAAAGTATTTCCTAACGATAAGAATTGCTTGCCGTCCAGGCTATAGCTGAAGTCACATAAGATAAGTTGGTCATGACCGCCTTCACTTTCATCTATTTTTTCGCCACTGTCTTTGAATCTAACTTTCAGATATATTGTATGATTTTTCAGAAATATGCTATCATTGACTTGTTCCGGTTTTCCTTTGTCAGCCTGATGACAGCAGATTTGCGACAGAACCAGCCCTCGATTGGTATTTTCCAGTATTAATCCTGCATAGTCGCGCCCCATTACTATCAGTCCGGTACGTTCACCTTTATATTTTTCAATGGGATGGAAAGTCAATTTCATGGTAGCTGTGAAATGAGGTGCAGGAGTCTTCTGCAGCAGTAAATTAGCCACATTCCATAGATTGACGTAGTCTTTAACTACAGGGTATGAGTACAGTCTGACCACACCTTTATCTCCGGCATAATAGGCCCATTTTTCATTGATATTGGCATGCCACTGCCACTGTGGCGAGAGCGTAAATCCGTTAAATTCATCGCTTTCTTGTGGGTTGCATATAGGATAGTTATGAGACATCTTTGGCTTTCTATAAGTAAGCACAGGTTCTCCACATCCATCTCCGTCTACATCTTTACCTATTACAGGCCATCCATCCACCCATTTCATCGGTTGCAAGTGTACCAATCGTCCGTATGCTCCTACATCTTGAAAATGTAAAAACCAGTCTTCCCCCTCAGCTGTGTCTACCCAAGCCCCTTGATGAGGGCCATTAACCGGAGTGTTACCTTGTGCCAATACTGTTTTCCATTCGTAAGGACCATAGATATTTTTTGAGCGAAGCACTACCTGCCACCCGGTTGGAACGCCTCCAGCCGGATGAAAGATGTAATAATAACCTTCTCTTTTATAGAGTTTCGGACCCTCACAAGTTTGGTGAGCCTCGTGCCCATCGAAAATAATTCGCGACGGACTGACTGAATGACTTGCGTCGGCGCTCAGTTCACAAATCGAAATCACACTTTTTAGTCCGGCTCTGCTTCCTGCATATGCATGAACCATATAGACTCTGCCGTCGTCATCCCAAAACGGACAGGTATCTATGATGCCTTTACCCGGTTTTACCAATAGGGGCTTACTCCAAGGTCCCGTTGGATTCGGAGCTTTTACCATAAAAGCTCCTTGGTCGGGGTCTCCCCAAAAGATATAGAATAGACCGTTGTGATGGCGAATAGCCGGTGCCCATACGCGGTTGCCATGTTCTGGGCGTTCAGGCTCCTCTAGTGGGGGTAATGCATAAGGTATAGCTGCGCCTATTATACTCCAGTTTACCAAATCCTTGGAGTGGAGAATCTGCAGGCCTGGTAAACAACCGAAACTAGATGATGTAAGATAGAAGTCATCACCTACCCTGCAAACATCAGGATCAGAATAATCAGCATAAAGTACCGGATTCTTATATGTGCCGTTTTTTAAGTCTGGTGACCAAACCTCTGAGACGTATGGTGTTACTTGTGCTGTTGCAGATTGAACTATAATGACAGCTCCGGTCAATATGAGTTGTTTAAGGTTCATAGCCATTATCTTTGTATAGCCATTATTTTTTTCTTTTAATGCGCATTTTCACAGGATGTTCCAACTCTTCTTTCCAACTTTGCAGATACTGGAACCAATCCTCTGAGGTGGGGTAGCCGAAGGTTTCTTTCCGTGAGGTAAAGGTGGTGTAGTGAACGAACTCCTTTTTTCCTTTGTTTCCTATGAGGTACAGGTAATTATCCGAATCTTCTACTTCGCCCTTTACAAGATTTGTAGGGATGTAGGTACCTATACCGATGGTCTCTTTGGGATAGTTGATGGTGTCATTTACAGGCCAGTAGCGTCCCCAGCTGCCTACCAGACCTTTATGGTCATAATAAGACAGAGTTTCATTTCCTTTCACTTTCATAACACCTGTGCATAACACTTCATTGTGCAGCGTTTCATCGAAAGATGTCTCAATGCGTAGATCGCGATGTCCTGCATACAATATGTATCGGTGCTTCATGGTCAGTTCCCTGCCTTGATATTGCCATCCTTTTACTTCTACTTCTGCCACCGTTCTGATGGGACCTGTTGCTAAAAGTCGTTCCGTACGGTAAGCTATTGGTTCTATGTGTGTGGCTTTGGTGCCATCCCATCCTTTTAAAGCTCCGATGCCACAACTGTTTCCTACTAGTAATACATCATCACCGTAGCCTTCTTTCCGTTGTTTGTTTGTTGGGTAGAACTGGGTCTCTTTTAATTCCAATCTTTTTTGGAATTTTCCATAAGGGTCAATGGTTTGTTTTTCGTTGAAGTAAATGCGGTATCCTACCAATTCGGATTCAAACATTGGACCATGTCCGTGTACCATGCTGTAGAAGTTGGTCGTTCCTGGAACAGTTATCGACTGTACAGGTGCATGCTTCTGTTTGAGGGGTTCTCGGGCTAGCAGTTGTCCAAATACTCTGGCAGGATATTGTTTGTCAGTTGTTTCAGATGAAAGAGTTATGTCAAGTGTTTTTTTACTTTTGGCTGATATAGGGATAACAAAAGCCAGTTCATCTGCTTTCAAATCCCCATTGAGATCGTCTAATTGGGAAGGAATTTCTTTCTGCCCGTCCATTACCACGGCAGAGCGAACTCGAAAGCCTGGCTTTAGTTGATGAAGATTGATAACTATGGGCGCATCTGCCAGTTCCTTGTTCAGGTCATTGTATAATTCAACCGTCCAACCTCTGCCCGTTTGGGCAGAGAGGACGGTATAAAACATTGTAGTCAATGCTAGAGTTAATGCTTTTTTCATTTGAATATTTCACCGTTTATAGTTACGTTTTCCACTTGTTTTACGGTTATTTTTTGGCCAGGTGTCTGAATGTCTACGTTTTCCAGTACTACATTTTTAGCCTGACGGATAACTATACCCTGTTGAGCATCGCTAATAACCACATCTTTTACGCTTATATTCTCAATGGGCATTTCAGGAAGTCCGTTGAAGAACATAGCTCTTCCAGAACCTTTACATACTATGTTGGATATATGGATATTGCGGAATGCAGGAGTTTTCTCTGTTACAGGTGGAATATCTGCTTTCATTCGTCCGGCCAATTCTTCTTCAGTTTCTTCACCAGCTCCTTTTCCCCCATAGAATAAGTCGAATAGCAACGGTTCATGAGGAATATCTATCATGTTGATGTTATGAATGTAGATGTTTTCTACTACGCCTCCACGGCCACGGGTACTTTTGAAGCGCAGGCCTACGTCGGTTCCCATAAAAGTACAGTCGCTTACAAAGATATTTTTCACACCTCCCGACATTTCACTACCTACTACGAATCCTCCATGTCCATGCAAAACTTTGTTGTTTTTCACAATTACATTTTGGCAGGGCTCACCTCTGCGGCGTCCGTCTTCGTCTTTACCGGACTTTATGCAGATGGCGTCATCGCCAGCATCGAAAATGTTGTTGATAATCAATGCATTGTTGCAAGATTCCAAATCGAGTGCATCTCCATTCTGTGAATACCAGGGATTAAACACTTTTACATTATTGATGGTGATGTGTTCGCACGACAGCGGATGCAGGCACCAGCTGGGAGAATTCTTGAATGTAACCCCTTCTAACAGTATCTTTTTGCTTTTCACTATATTTAAAAGTACGGGACGTAACCAAGGACGAATAGCGTTCCATTCTTCATCGGTTTCTATGCCTTCAGGGTTATTGAAATCTTTGCAAGCTTTGGCTCCTTTCAACGATCCTTCAGTGGGATACCAGATGTCATTTTCTACAATTCCGCCTTGTTTTACCAGTCTGTTCCATTGTGAAGCTGTCATTTTACCTTTCTTTACCGGGCGCCAGCTATCGCCAGAGCCGTCGAAAGTTCCCTGGCCGGTGATGGCTATATTTTCTGCATGGCGGGCGAAAATAGGAGATTGGCAGCGGCGGGTATCCAATCCTTCAAACGAAGTTTCGATGATAGGATAGGCATTGAAATCGTCGGTAAAGAGTACCAAAGCATTCTGCTCTGTATAAAGATTTACGTTGCTCAGTAACTCAATGGGGCCAGTAAGCCAGACTCCATTAGGGATAACTACCTTACCTCCACCTTGTTCATGTATATTTCGGATGGCCTGGTTGATAGCTTCTGTATTCAGTGTAATTCCATCTCCTTTGGCTCCGTACTGAGTGATGTTTACTGTACGATCGGGGAATGCTGGCTGCTCTACACGCGGCATTTTGAACGGTACATCGGCATAGATACTATCGTGCATTTGTAAACTGTTTCCCGAATGGGTACACGGGTTGGTACAAGCAGTAATTAGCAGTATCAGGATTCCTGCAGAAAGTGAGTTTATAATTTTTTTCATTTATATATGTTATTAATTGGGTTATCATTTATTATAATGTAATGCCAGAGTCTGTTTTTCAAGTTTCAGGTTATTCTTTTACGGATAACTCTCCCGAGCTATCCGCAAAAGTAATAACTTAGGTTCATGTTAACCTAATTCTAACCTTAAATTAATATTATGAAAAAACCTCTTAATTACTGTTGCAAATGTACCCTAAACTCCCTTTAGGTGTGTGTAGTTTTTGATAGTTTATATGCATTTTTTGATATTTCTCCTACATTATTGCACACTTTCGCCCTTTTTATGCAGAAAACTTCCTATCTTTGCCCCGCAAATTCAATTATTAGAAATATGAGTTATAATTTGTTGAAAGGAAAAAGAGGCATTATTTTCGGTGCTCTGAATGAGCAGTCTATTGCCTGGAAAGTCGCAGAAAAGGCTGTAGAAGAAGGAGCAGTTATTACTTTGTCCAATACTCCGGTAGCCGTGCGCATGGGAGAAGTTTCTGCCTTGGCAGAAAAACTGAACTGCGAGGTGATTCCTGCAGATGCTACCAGCGTAGCTGATTTGGAAAATGTGTTCCAACGCTCTATGGAAGTGTTGGGAGGTAAGATTGACTTTGTGCTTCATTCTATAGGTATGTCTCCCAATGTGCGTAAGAAACGTACTTATGATGATTTGGATTATGATATGTTGAACAAGACATTGGATATTTCTGCCGTTTCGTTCCATAAAATGATTCAAGCTGCCAAGAAATTGGATGCCATTGCTGAATATGGTTCTATCTTGGCATTGAGCTATGTAGCTGCGCAGCGTACATTCTATGGCTATAATGATATGGCAGATGCTAAGGCTTTACTGGAGTCTATTGCACGTAGTTTTGGTTACATATACGGTCGTGAACATCACGTACGTGTCAACACAATTTCACAGTCGCCTACCATGACTACTGCAGGTGCAGGCGTGAAGGGTATGGATAAATTGTTCGACTTTGCCAACCGCATGTCACCACTTGGCAATGCTTCGGCAGATGAGTGTGCTGATTATTGTATTGTGATGTTCTCTGACCTGACGCGCAAAGTGACCATGCAAAACCTCTTCCACGATGGTGGGTTCTCCAGTGTGGGTATGAGTTTGCGTGCTATGGCTACTTATGAAAAAGGTCTTGATGAATATAAAGACGAGAATGGCAATATTATCTACGGATAATTTGTAAAAACAATAAGATTTATGATGGAATGATTCACGGATTGAATCTTCCTCATAAATCTTTTTTTATATCTACACATCTAACATTTACTCTCTCCTTGGAACCAGCACTTTATTTATTACCAGTTACTTTGGGTGATACTCCTGTAGCCCATGTATTGCCTTCTTACAATAAGGAGGTTATTCTACAAATTCATCATTTTATAGTAGAGGATATTCGTTCGGCCCGCCGTTTTTTAAAAAAGGTGGACAAGGAAATAGATATTGATTCACTTACATTTTATCCGTTGAATAAACATACTTCGCCCGAAGCTATCTCTGGATATTTGAAACCTTTGCAGCAGGGGTTATCTATGGGGGTGATTTCCGAAGCTGGCTGTCCTGCTGTGGCCGATCCGGGAGCTGATGTAGTAGCCATTGCTCAGCGTAAAAATCTCCGCGTGGTACCTTTGGTAGGGCCATCGTCTATTATTCTGTCAGTGATGGCTTCTGGATTTAATGGGCAGAGTTTTGCTTTTCATGGTTATCTGCCGATAGAAGCCAGTGAGCGAGGCAAAAAACTAAAACAGTTGGAACAGCATATTTATAATGAACATCAGACGCAATTGTTTATCGAAACGCCTTACCGCAATCAGAAAATGATAGAGGATGTCTTGCAGCATTGCCGCCCGCAGACCAAATTGTGTATAGCAGCCAATATTACTTGTGAGGGTGAATATATAAAGACTCGTACAGTAGCGGAATGGCGGAAACTATCCATACCCGATTTGTCTAAGATTCCTTGTATTTTTCTCTTGTATAAATAACCTCTTTCAGACATTCGTATTCATACTCAAAGCATCTGCTGAATAAATGTTGTTTTAAGTTATGGTCAAGTTGGCTTAAAGTCCAAAACTTTCCGGATTTGTGCCGTTCAACTTCTAGGAAGGATGCATTTTCTATATCTATCAGAAATAGATAAATCAGTTGTCGGGCGCCTTCTTCTATGAAGGGGTGCTTCAGACTGAAGTGGATGTTATGAGCAGAAATGTGGGGCATGCTTTGTTTTATTAATCGTTTCACCCCTTCTTCTAAGGATTCCCCAAACAAAAGATATCCTTCAATGGGTAGATCAAGTTTGTCGGGTGATAGTTGGTCTAATGTAGGGCGTTGTCTTAGATAGAGCATACCTTGAGCCACAATGGCTATGCGTATTACGGGAAGTAGAATAATCTCTTTGCTGTTTGGAAGTTTCCATGTATTGGTTTTACCTATAACATCTCCTTGTTCGTTGACTATGGGTAGACAGGTGGTTTTCAGAATGAATTGGTTGAAATAGCGTATGCCTATCTGGTTCAGTATAATGGCTGTAATGTAGAATATGGGAGGCAAGAACTGATAGAGCAGCCATATCGATGAATCATTTAATGGGTGGCTCGTTAAGATACAACCGGAGATGATAAGAAAGTGAAGTGTCCCCAGCAATATAATTACTTTGGAAGAAGCGATAGAAGCTTCTATTCCTAATAGCAGACGTTGTCGTAGTTTGGAGTGGCCTTGTGAAAGATACTGTGTCCATTTCTTTCGGTTCAGCAGTAACAGAATCGGAGGGAGCATTGTACTGATTTCTATAGTCAGCGGAAAGAGTCTGGCTGGGCAACATTCTCCGAAGAGTAGGGTGAAGAGGGAAATCAGTATCAGCATGGCTGTAGTGGAATACAGTAAAATCCAGGTGAGCGGAGATTTTCCTCGCCATTTTTCTACTGCAATGATGCCGATTCCGGTTCCAGTGCCTAAATATGTGGCTATGTCGGTATGTATCCACTCGCTTAGCAACATGGAGAGGATGGCTGGAGCAAAACCTAGCGATAGGTTGTATTGGGTGGATAAGATGCTTGGCTTCATGGCTGCATTGCTCTAGGACCGTTATTTTATTTAGATAAATAACAAATGAGTAGTTTAAATGTTTGTGTGCTTCTTATTTTTTATTCAGTAATCATTCTGTTTTGAACCTCGTTTTCACGACCTCCTATCTGTTCTAGAGTGTGTAAGTTCTCTATTTCATTGGAACAGATAGGAAGTAGGTTCAGTCTCATATTTTTTGCAGACTAATGTTAGCACAGGTTGACTGTAAGGTGGATATTTATCAGCAGATATGTTTCTCTGCGTGATAGGAAGAACGCACCAGAGGCGCACTTTCTACTTGAAGAAATCCTTTGGCCAATCCTGTTTCTTTGTATTGAGCAAATTGTTCTGGTGTTACGTATTCGGCTACCGGATAATGCTGGTGGCTGGGTTGCAGGTATTGTCCGATGGTCAGGATGTGACAACCTACGCTTCTCAGGTCGTTCATGAGTTCTTCCACTTCGTCGGGAGTTTCGCCCAGCCCCACCATGATGCCCGATTTTGTACGTATGCCATTTTCGGCAATTTGTCGAAGCACTTCCAGACTGGTGTCATAGCGGGCTGCACTGCGCACCAGCGGGCTGATACGTTTTACCGTCTCCATGTTGTGGGAAAGAATGTTGGGACGGGCGTCAATGACTTGCTGCACCAGGTCTTTTCGTCCTTGAAAGTCGGGTATCAGTACCTCGATGGTAGTCTGAGGGTTCAGTTGCCGGATGGCTTTGATGGTTTGTACCCAGTGCGATGCTCCTAAATCAGGTAGGTCGTCGCGGTCCACCGAAGTGATAACGGCGTGAGAAAGCTTCATCAGAGCGATGGATTCTGCTACGTGTAGGGGTTCTTCGGGGTCAAGGCA
>Magnolia_p2__coassemble_648_pt1 | contig 43848 bp, 31 predicted proteins | sample Magnolia_p2__metabat2_high_PE_022 | metagenome-assembled genome bin Magnolia_p2
CAAGATGTCTTTGGGTATCAAGCAGCTGAAGGAAGATCCGTGGGAAACTATCGAACAGAAGTATCCTGTAGGCAGCAAGCACACTGCTAAGGTTCGTAACTTCACTAACTTCGGTGTATTCGTAGAAATCGAAGAAGGTGTAGACGGTCTGATCCACATCTCTGACCTGTCTTGGACTAAGAAAGTGAAACATCCTTCTGAATTCACTCAGATTGGTGCAGACATCGACGTTCAGGTATTGGAAATCGACAAGGAAAACCGTCGCTTGAGCCTGGGTCACAAGCAGCTCGAAGAAAATCCTTGGGATGTATTCGAAACTGTATTCACTGTAGGTTCAGTACACGAAGGTACTATCATCGAAATGCTGGATAAGGGTGCTGTTGTAGCTCTTCCTTATGGCGTAGAAGGTTTCGCTACTCCGAAACACCTCGTTAAGGAAGATGGTTCACAAGCTCAGCCGGACGAAAAACTGGAATTCAAGGTAATCGAATTCAATAAGGATGCTAAGCGTATCATCTTGTCTCACAGCCGTATTTTCGAAGATGCTGCTAAAGCAGAAGAAAGAGCAGAAAAGAAGGCTGCCAAGAAGAACAACAGCAAGCGTGAAGAAGCTGCTCCGATGATTCAGAATCAGGCTGCTTCTACTACACTGGGTGATATCGATGCATTGGCTGCTTTGAAAGAACAGCTGGAAGCTGGTAACAATAAGTAATTTTACTTAGCTGTATATCTATAAATGAAAGGGCATCTGCAAGGGCAGGTGCCCTTTTTGTCTGTAAAAAAACTGTAATCACTTCTTTTAACTCGACTTTTTTTTGTTTCTTTGTACGGTAATGGAGAAATTTGAGTTACATATTTTAGGATGTGGGTCAGCTTTGCCTACGACTCGCCATTTCCCTACGTCGCAGGTGCTGAACGTGCGCGACAAACTCTTTATGATAGATTGTGGCGAAGGGGCACAATTGCAGTTCCGGAAATCTCGTCTCAGGTTTTCCCGCTTAAACCACATTTTCATTTCCCATTTGCACGGAGACCATTGTTTTGGCTTGTTTGGCTTGATTTCTACGCTTAATCTCTTGGGTAGAACTGCTGCACTTCATATCTATTCTCCGGTAGGATTGGAGGAATTGCTGAATCCTATGTTGTCGTTTTTTAATCGGGAGATGACCTACAAGCTATGCTTTCATGAATTCGATACGAAGCAGTCTGCCGTAATTTATGAAGACCGTTCACTGACGGTTACTACGCTGCCTTTGCAGCACCGGTTGCCCTGTTGCGGATTCTTGTTTGCAGAGAAGCCTACTCCTAATCATATCATCCGTGAAATGATCGATTTTTATCAGGTACCGTTGTATGAATTGAACCGTATCAAGAATGGTGCTGATTATGTAACTCCCGACGGCCGGCAGATTCCGAATGCAGTGCTTACACGCCCGTCGCTTCCTCCTCGTAGGTATGCTTACTGCTCCGATACCATCTATCAGCCTTCTTTGGCCACGACACTTGCTGGTGTAGATCTTCTCTTTCATGAGGCAACCTTTGCTTCATCAGAGGAAGTGCGTGCCCGTGAAACATTTCATACCACCGCGGCTCAGGCAGCCCAATTGGCCAAAACTGCGGCAGTCAAGCGTTTGCTTATAGGGCATTATTCAGCCCGGTATGAAGATGAAACCGTTCTTCTGCAGGAAGCATCCGCCATTTTTCCGAACACTATCTTGTGCAGCGAAAATTTGTGCGTTCCCATCGAATATGAATCATCTAAAGAGTAGTGAAGCAAGTAGAAAGCATGATGAATATTTCTTATAATGAACGTGAGGTGTTGGCTCTTTTGCAGGATGAGAGAACGCAAAAACGAGGTTTTGAACTGATTGTATCACAATATAGTGAACAGCTTTATTGGCAAATACGTAGAATGGTGTTTTGTCATGAAGATGCCAATGATTTACTGCAGAACACCTTTATCAAGGCATGGACAAATATTGATTATTTCAGGGCAGAAGCCAAACTGTCTACCTGGCTCTATCGTATAGCCTTGAATGAATGCCTCAGTTTTCTTCAGAAACAGCGTGCTGCCACCCTGATTTCTATTGACGATACAGATGCCACCATGCTGGATAAGCTGGAAAGCGATCCTTATTTTGCGGGAGATAAAATTCAGATGCTTTTGCAGAAGGCTTTGCTTACTTTACCTGAAAAACAGCGCATGGTGTTTAACTTGAAATACTATCAAGAAATGAAGTATGAAGATATGTCTGAAATATTTGGTACGTCTGTAGGGGCTTTAAAAGCTTCCTATCATCATGCAGTGAAGAAAATCCAGCATTTTTTGGAAGAGGCTGATTAAACCATATCAAATGATTCGTGTCTAATGAATACAGAAAGGAGAATGCTTATGAAAGAAGAAGATGCTATTTTAAGAAAAGTGGGAGTGGAGAACCCGTTTCAGGTTCCTGAAGGCTATTTCGACCGGCTTACTTCAGAAGTGATGAGTAATCTTCCGGAAAAGGAAACCTCTGTTTTTGTATCTAAAGAGCCTACGTTATGGGAAAAGGTAAAGCCCTGGGCGTATATGGCTGCTATGTTTGCGGGGGCAGCTTTGATTATTCGCATAGCTTCCTCTAACCCCGCTTCCGATAGCGGCGATATAGCTTCTGATGAAATGGAAATAGAATATATTAGTGCCGTCGTAGATAATTCTATGCTGGATGATTATGCGCTTTATGTCTATTTGTCGGATGTAGATGTAGAGTGAAATGAATAGTTATAAAAAAAACTGGAAAGAATGAAGAAACTGATTTTATTGGTTCTGTTGTCTGTATTGCTCCCTACAGTTTGGGCGGCAGACGGATGTAATCAGCACCGTTTAACTAGAGAAGAATTTCAAGCGAAGCAAAAAGCTTATATCATAGAAAAGGCTGGGTTGACGTCTGATGAAGCAGCCCGATTTTTTCCAGTCTACTTTGAGCTGCAAGACCGTAAAAAGATATTGCAAGATGAAGCTTGGCATCTGATGCGCGAAGGTAATGAAAAGGGAGTGACCGAGGCTAAGTACGAGGAAATATTGGAAGCGGTTTTTGACGCTCGTTTATCGATCGACGGATTGGACAAAACCTATTTTGATAAATTCAAGAAGATTCTTTCCTGTCGGAAAATTTTTTTAGTGCAGAAGGCTGAAATGAGATTTCATCGCGAATTATTGCGTGAAATGCGTGGGAAAGGCAAAAAATAAAATTTTATTCTGTGATTTCTATGGGGGCTGGACGTATTGTTCAGCCTTTTGTTTTACTAGCATGGGATGAAAAAATATAACTCCATGGATTTAGTAATCTATCTCCATGGAGTTTGGATATTGATTCCATGGATTGGTGAACGTAACTCCATGGATTGTTGAACGTGATTCCATGGATTCAGAATCTGCAGGTTTACAGTATTTTAGCTGCAGGTTAATTGTTTTGGGGCTGTAGGTTAATTATCCTTCAGCTGTAGCTTTGTCTTTTTCCTCTTTTTCCCTTTTACCAGGATAAATGCGGATCAACTGCATGGTAGGGGAGAATTTAGTGGGTATGTCTTGCCGGGGGGGGATAAACCAAGAGACTTCCTTTCGTTTTTGAAAACGAGCAGGAAGTCTCTTATCTAACCAATTAATTGCTTTTTAGAATGTCGTTGCTTGCCAAAGAAGTGCAAGCTGATTTTATTTGATAAAGTGTGAATGAGTTGCCGGTTTATTTATAGAAGCAGAAATGGGTAGTTTCTCTTTTTTGATAGAGAATCTTTTCTTTGAATTGTATATATGATACGGTTGCTTTAAGTATAATATGGTAAGGCCAGGGTGCCATTCTGCATAGCACACGATAGGATACCAACTGAATTTTCTGTCAGCTGTATCAGAAATAATGGTTGGAGCAAGTGTTTCCTTTGGAAACAGAAAATTAGTACGCGCCATAGAATAATTACTTAAGAGTCGCCTTAAAAATAAAGCAACCGGTTTGCTAATCATTCCTGCAAGACGGGACGCAGTACTAAAAATAAATAAGTTAAGAGAAAAGAGCCGTCCCACTACTTTCAGTCATACCCTCGAAAAAAGAGAACTGCCGAATTGCCTAGGTAGTGTAATTTCTCTGCAGCGTGTTGCTGCTTTGCGTTACAAAGATAAGATTTATTTATTGCAATATTTTTTTTAAGTTATTAAAAAACGTAAAGAGAATGGTTTCATTTTCTGCGTGCCGGGCTGGCCTTTGGCTCGTTTCTGGCCATGTGGTCATGTCTGGCCTTTAAGATGGCATAGGCACCCTTCTATGCGGAATGCTAGTGTAGATTCATCCAAGGGAACGTCCTCAGTGGCCTGTTGCAATGATAGACAATAGTCTCTGACAGTTTCAATGTTCATGTTCATTTTTGTTTATGCGTTCGTTTCAAGAAATCGGTTGGACTTTCACCGAACTGTTCTTTATAGCATTTAGTGAAATAGGAAGGCGAGGAGAATCCCACTTCATACGCTATTTCGGCTATCGATAAATCCGAAGAAGCCAGCAGCGAAGCTGCTTTTTTCAGTCTCATTTGTCGCAACAGTTCGTTAGGAGAATAGTTAGTCAGCGATTTTAGTTTGCGGTACAGTTGTACGCGGCTCATGCCCATATCTCTTCCTAGGTCTTCCACGTTCAGTTCTGAATCCTTCATTTGTTCCTCGACCAGCATTTTGAATCGCGTCAGGAAGTCCTTGTCCAGTGCATTAGCAGCCACCTTTTCCAAAGGTTGTTCTTCACTGAAAAATTTTCTTAGTAGTTTGCGGTTCGTAATGAGATTACGTACACGAGCCGCCAGTAGTTGAGAATTGAAAGGTTTTGAAATATACGAGTCAGCTCCTCCGTCGTATCCTTCTATGCGTTGTTCATCCAAAGCACAAGCCGTAAGTAAGATTATTGGTATGTGGCTGGTTTGCATTTCACTTTTCAGTCTTCTGCAACATTCAGTTCCGTCCATTTCAGGCATCATGATATCACTGATAATTACGTCGGGCACGTATTTCATGGCCATTTTTAATCCGTTTACTCCGTTGTCAGCCTGTAGCACCCTGTAATCTTTCGATAAGAACGATTTGATGTACGTTCGTATGTCTGCGTTGTCATCTATAATCAGTACCGTGGCTGCATCTGCATCCATAGGTTCTTCCGGCAGGTTGTCTAGTTCAGCATCTATGAGTTCGGTTGATACTTCCTCGTTTTCTTCCTCCAAAGGCAGTTCTATGGGGGTGGCATTCATGTTGGGCAAAGTGTTTTGTGGCAGGTTAACTACGAAGTAAGTACCTTTATTGTCACTGTGAGCATTAATATTTCCCCCATGCATTTCTACGAAAGCGCGTACCAGTGCCAGTCCTATCCCCGTTCCTGCTTGATGTCCATTAATTTGGTAGAATCGTTCAAAAATAGCTTCTGTATCAGTTTCTGGTATACGGCTTCCAGAATTAAATACCTTTAGTGTGTATTGGTTATTATCAGCAGTGAGATTGATAGCAATTTCTCCATTTTCGGGTGTATACTTGATGGCATTAGAGAGCAGATTGAAATAGATGCACTCCATTTTTTCCTCATCAGCTATCAGTTGAAAGTCGGTGCCAGGTTCTGCTTCCAGAGAGAATTTGATATGCTTTTTCAGCAAAGCCATTCGGAACGCATCATTCCAGTTCCTGAGGTTATCCAGCAAGTTGATGGAGGACATATGCATTTTCATCCGTCCGTTTTCCACCTTGCGGAAGTCCAGTATTTGATTTATGAGCCGTAGCAGGATATGTACATTCTTTTTTATCAGCTCCAAGAGTTTTCTGGAAGAGTCACTGATGGATTCATCTTTCAGCAGCACTTCGATAGGGTCTGCAATAAGAGTCAATGGCGTTCTGAAATCGTGAGATACGTTTGTAAAGAATACCAGTTTGGCATGAGTGGCCGCTTTCACCTCTTGAGAAAGTCTTTCCAGTTGATCTTTTTGTTCCTCCAACTGATTTTTCTGCTTTTCCAGCTGGTTTTTTTGCTTTTCTAACTTGTCTTTCTGTACCTCCAGTTTCTCTTTCTGTTTGAAGAGCATCCTGTTCAGTTTATTTTTGGTTCGTAGCGACAGATATACGGCTACCAGCAGACCTGCAACCAGCAGCAATACCAGCAGACTTCCATAGAGCACTACTTGCTGGGTGGCATATCGTGTGAGGTATTCATTGATTTTTCCTCCCATCATCTCTATCTTTTTGTCTAAAGCCGTGATGTGCGATGTCTGCATTTTCATGATAGGGGCATTGGTGGCATCTACTATAGAAGTGCTAAGCACGGTTTCTCTGGGGTAGTTGTGCCCCAGTAAAATTTCCATAGCCAGTTGTATCACTTTGTCTCCACCGGTGGGATAGATAAAGGTGGCATCCAGTTTGCCTTCAAGCACATTTTCCAGGCCATAACCTTCGCCGGAGAGTGCATCAATCCCAATGAATTTTATATCTTTTTCCCGGTTGTATTTTCGGGCAGCATCATAGGCCCCGTTTGCCATGCGGTCGTTTTGTGCAAACACCAGATTTACCTCAGGATAACATTGCAGTAGAGAATCCATCTTATGCCGGGCGCTTGCCTGTAGCCAGTCGCCTTCTGTTACTGCCAGCAATTCGATGCTGTTTTCTTCCTTTAGTACCTGTGTAAATCCGCGATGCCGTTCTATGGCCGGTGTAGACCCCTTCAGTCCGGTAATTTCTATCACTTTTCCTTTTCCTTGTAGCAGATTGGCTATATAGGTTCCTACAGCTTTTCCTATTTCCAGGTTATCGGCTCCTATAAATGCGGTATAACGGTCTGAAAGGATTTTTCGGTCCACCATGATAACCGGTATTCCCTTGTTGAAAGCCTCTTCCACCACCGGTGTAATGGGGGATGCTTCGTTGGGGGCTACAATTAGCAGGTCTACTTCTTGGTCTATGAAGTATCTTATATCTTTACATTGCTGTTTGCTGTCATCTTTCGAAGTGAGTATCTCTACCGAGAGTTCTTCGTAAAAGTTTGCCTCTCGTAGAATTTCTTTATTCATCTGATTTCTCCATTCATCGTCACTGCATTGCGATACCCCTATGTGAAATTTCTGTTCCTTTTGTCCGCACGAGATACACATCCCTGCTACTAACAGAAATAAGCTGATAACCGTAACTTTTTTCATTTGCGTATGCTATGTTTAAGAATACTGATGAGCAAAGATAGTTTTTTCTACAAAAAAGCCTACTTAAATCATTAAAAAAAGCTCTTCTTTTCTATCAGGTGGAGTATGGTTCGATAAGCCGGCAGAAAAGTGTGTGGGTATTTATAAAAAAAAGAGAGTGTACCCGCTATTGCGGTTCACTCTCTTTGGTATAAAGATGTTAAAGGGAATATTTTAGCGTACTATTCTGTTTTTCAGGGCAGCAGGCAGTTCAGGCATGGCTCCACTTTGGGTACATACGTAAGCAGAAACCTCTACAGCCAGTTTGTGCGCTTCCGGCACCGGCATACCGTTCAGGATAGAAGCGGTAAAGGCAGCTGTGAACGAGTCTCCGGCTCCTACCGTGTCGGCCACGGGTACTTTAGGAGTTTCCTGGAAGGAGACTTCTCCCGGTGTAAATACATAGCTTCCGTTGGTACCGCAAGTCAGAATCAGCATTTTCAGATTATATTTAGCCAGCAGAATCCAGCATTTATCCTGTAGGTCAATGCCCGGATACCCGAAGATACGGCTGATGGTAACCAATTCTTCATCATTGATTTTTAGGATATTGCAGCGTTGCATAGATTCACAAAGCACCTCTTTGGTATAGAAATTCTGTCGAAGATTAATATCGAATATCTTTAGCTGCCCTTCTATATCGGGCATCGTATCCAGAAAGCGGTTGATGGTATTGCGGCTCACCACGCTGCGTTGTGCCAGCGAGCCGAAGCATACAGCCCGTGTGCGCAGAGCCAAATTCCGTAGTTCATCCGTAAAGGGGATATTATCCCATGCCACTCCCTCTTTGATTTCGTATTGCGGCACCCCTACAGCATCGAGTGTCACCTGTACCGTTCCTGTAGGATAGGGTACCTGTTCTATTACAGATTTCAGCTTTCTCTGCTGAAATACATCCAGAATTTCCTCTCCGTTGGCATCCTGCCCTACGGCACTTACCACACGGCTGTCAAATCCGAATTGCGATACATGATAAGCAAAATTAGCCGGTGCGCCACCGATTTTCTTTCCTTCGGGCAGGCAATCCCACAATGCTTCGCCCATCCCTACGATAATTTCATTCATTGTATTATGTTTTTTAAGTTAACCCATTATTTTTTCATTTTCAGCAGATAGAACAGCAGATACACCACACCTACTGTCATCACGGCTACTGCTCCGTTCTGTCCCATTACATCGCTGGCCAGTCCCATGGCAAGGGGGAATACCGTACCTCCAAACAGCCCCATAATCATCAGTCCGCTTACTTCGTTCTTCTTATGCGGCATAGCCAGCAATGCTTGCGAGAAGATGATAGGGAAGATATTCGAGTTGCCGAAGCCAATCAAGGCAATGCAGATATAAATCATGGTCTGCTCATGGAAGACGAACAGTCCTGCCATCGCCAACAGCATACACACCACACTGAATCCGAAGAATCCACGTGCAGACATCTTCTGTAGAATAAACGCTCCCAGAAAGCAGCCGGCTGTACGGAAGATGAAATAAAGGCTGGTGGCAAATCCTGCTTCGTCGAGCGTCATACCCAGGCGTTCCATCAAAATTTTCGGAGCCGTGGTATTGGTGCCCACATCAATACCCACATGACACATGATACCCAGAAAGCACAGCAGAATGAAAGGTTTGCCCAGCAGTGAGAGGCATTCGCCAAAAGTAGACGGACGGCCTTCTTCCTTCTCTTCATGGATAGAAGTGGCTCCCAGCCATAAGATAGCGATGATAGCTATTACCATGTAAATGGGGAAAAGTACTCTCCATTGCAATCCGAAAGAAGGGATAGCCTGCGTAGCGCCCCACATGGCGATGTATGGAGCCAGGAAAGAAGCGATGGCTTTGACAAACTGGCCGAAAGTGAGCGAACTGGCCAGGCGGTCGCCGCTTACAATATTCGACAACAGCGGATTCAGTGAAGTCTGCATCAGCGCATTCCCTATACCCAGCAGAGAGAAAGACACCAGCATCAGCAGATAGCTGTCGCCGAAGATAGGCAGCAGGAGCGATGCAAAGGTCACGATGAGACTCAGCATTACGGTCTTTTTCCGTCCGATGCGATTCATCAGCATACCCGTGGGTACAGAGAAAATCAAGAACCAGAAAAACACCAGCGAAGGGAAGATGTTGGCTTCCGAATCAGAAAGCTGAAGGTCGGCTTTCACATAATTCGAAGCGATGCCTACCAAGTCTACAAAGCCCATGGCAAAGAAGCAAAGCATGATAGGCAGCAGTCTACCCAAAGAAGATTGAGAAGTATGATTGTTATTCATGTTTGTTTATTGATTAAATTATATAGAATACCTATTGAAAACTATTTATTTTACCTGAATAGGATATACCGTAAGCTGATTCACTTTGCATCGTCCTTTATCGGTATATACAGAAATGGAAGTATAAGGATGTTCGGGGAATACCAGATTGGTCATGGCAAACCGTCCTTCTCCGTCGAATGCTTCAAGGCTGCAACGGTCGATGAAGAGACGCAGATGTTGCTTGCTGCCTTCGGCATGAGGGGCCACAGTTACAGCCGGAAAATCCTGGCTGAAGGCAGTCAGCCCACTCTTTGTTCGATCCATGCTGAAGGTTTTAGCCTTCACGTCGTAAGACATTACGGTTTCTTCACCTTGTGCATTGCTGAGTGTAATGTACACCTTTTCTGCATCGCATGCATTCAGTTGCAAGTCTATTTCGCACACTCCCTGATTGGCCGTAGGCAGTTTACGACTCACTTTCTTGCTTCCTGCCGAGAAAGAACCATACTTCATAGGTTTCGCACCGCGCAGGGCTTCTACTTCAGGGGCAGGAGTCACCGCTACATAATAATCACCGTCTTCTCCGCGGAACAATTCCAAATCGCGCGGCAACGAGTTGGCACTGCGGTATTGTTGGGTTGGTACATTGTTGGCATACTGCCAGTTGCTCATCCAGGCTATGATGGTATGGCGGTTTTCCGGTGCATTGCTCCAGGATACCGCAGCATAATGATCCTTACCATAATCCAGCCATTTCGTAACTTCCGGTTTGGAGTCACAGGTGAATTTCTTGCCGTCAAAGTCGCCTACAAAATATTGGGCTGCACTGCCACCGAACGGACCGCCCGGGTTAATGTTGCAGATAAGCACCCATTTGCTTTCATCCGTACCCTTTACCGGCAGTTTCATTAGGTCCGGGCATTCCCATACACCATCTTGAGCGCCATATCCTTTGCCGAATGCACTTTCTTTCGTCCAGTTCTTGAGGTCGTCTGAAGAATAAATCCACATTTCCTTGTCCAATGCTGCCGCCAGAATCAGAATCCATTTACCACTTTCTTCATGGTAGAACATATTCGGGTCGCGTGCCTCACGGTCGGCCGTAATGATGGGGTTATGCTTATAAGTCTGGAAGGTGCGTCCGTTATCCGTGCTGTAAGCCAAGCTTTGAATCTGGCTGGCACCGGCCGACGTATAAATAGCAATAATGGCATCCTTGCCGAATCCGGCCACATTTTCCTTATCCACTACGCTGCTGCCGCTGAATACGGTACCCAATCCATTAGGTTCGATAGCCACCGGATGGTGTTCCCAGTTCACCAAATCTTTGGAAGAGGAGTGTCCCCAGTTCATGTTTCCCCACATAGAGCCATACGGATTATACTGATAATACAAGTGATATTCCCCATCCTTATAGAACATACCGTTGGGGTCGTTCATCCAGCCATAGACAGGCGTGTGATGGTACAGCGGGCGAAATATTTCATGATTGTTTGTATCAAACGCATCCGCAAGTTTTACGTTACTCCAGCAGGCATCATCCATGGCATCACGCACGTTGGAACGGCTGTTTCCGGTATGTACATCCATCACAACCGATTCTCCCTGAAAAGGTGTCAAATCAAACGGTACGGTATAGTCTACCTTATTTATAGCCAAACGCACTTGAAAGTTTTTTTCTACCTTATTATTTACTAATACCTTGATGGTGGCTTCCGGAGCCGATTCTTCTACCGGTAACAGCAGATACTTTTGTGGTTGTTCCACCCGAATCAGACTGTGATTGGCACCCAGGTAGTGAATCCTCAGTCCGTCACAGCTTTGGGCATACATCATACCTACACTGAACACCACAGCTGCCATAGCAATCAATTTCTTTACATTCATAGTACAGTATTTTTAATGATATTAAAAGTAAGTTACATTCCAGTTGTTTCCCATTCTTATATCTGGATTTCTTATAGGGCTTTCTTCTTATAAATAATAAAAAGGTGTTTTATATACATACATAGTTACTATTGGATTTTTAAGTTTACAACATTGGTTTAGTCAATAAACAAGGAATACGTCTGCAAAGTAAGCGATTCTGTTGGAAAACGAATATAACATTTGTAACAAGTACTATAAAAAATGATACAATGCTGGAAAAGAGAGTGTTAAAAACAAACTCCGTATCAAAAATATCATATTTGGAAACATTTTTTTTATCATAGCTTTCCTTTTTTTCGTTTATTTGCAATGTCAAAAGAAACAAGGAAACATCGGCTTCTCATATATAAAATGCGGGTAAGCTATAATTGAATTGACAATTGTATAATTATAAATCTAAAATCAAATGGAAGACATGAAACGAACTCTTCTAAGTGTACTTCTTTTAATAATGTACACGGTTGTTTGGTCGCAAAGTCTGACAATACAAGGCAATGTGACGGGTAAGAATGACGGTTATCCTGTTATTGGTGCAACCGTAGTTGAAACGAACCAGCCGACTAATGGCACAATTACCGATGTTGATGGTAACTTTAAACTTACAGTAAAGCAAGATGCAGAGATAACAATATCGTATATTGGTTATCAAAGTGTCACAGTAAAAGCACAGCCACAAGTGAATGTAGTATTGGAAGAAGAATCCGAATTGCTTCAAGAAGTAGTGGTGACGGGTTATACCGTTCAGCGCAAAGCCGATTTGACCGGAGCCGTTTCCGTGGTCAGTATGGATGATTTGGCCAAACAAAACGAAAACAATCCGATGAAAGCTTTGCAGGGTAGAGTGCCCGGTATGAATATTACAGCAAACGGTAATCCCAGTGGCAATGCCACCATTCGCATTCGTGGTATCGGAACCTTAAATAACAATGACCCGCTTTATATCATTGATGGTGTTCCTACCAAAGCAGGTATGCACGAACTTAACGGTAATGATATTGAGACGATTCAGGTTTTGAAAGATGCAGCTTCGGCCAGTATCTATGGCTCTCGCGCAGCCAACGGGGTTATCATTATTACTACAAAGAAAGGGAAAGAAGGACGTTTGAAGATAGATTTCGATGCCTCGGTAGCTGCTTCTATGTATACCAATAAGATCGATGTACTCAACAGTGAGGAGTTCGGTCGCGTGATGTGGCAGGCATATGTAAACGACGGCAACGACCCTAACACCAATGGATTGGGCTATAAATTTAATTGGGGATATGACAATAATGGTTATCCGGTATTGAATGACATTAAGATGTCTAAGTATCTGGACAGTGCAAACACCGTTCCGGCAGCTGATACCGATTGGTTTGATGAAACCACCCGTACAGGTATCATACAGCAATATAATGTAGCTGTAAGCAACGGATCAGAAAAAGGCTCTTCTTTCTTTTCTTTTGGGTATTACAAGAATCTCGGTACCATTAAGGAAAGTGATTTTGAACGCATCTCTGCCCGTATGAATACAGAGTATAATTTGATAGATAAGATACTTACCGTAGGCGAGCATTTTACATTAAACCGTACCAGCGAGGTACAGGCTCTGGGAGGTTTTATAGAAAATGCTTTGCAGTTCAATCCCTCCATTCCTATTTACAACACGAAAGGTGAATTTGCAGGCCCGGTAGGCGGCTATTCAGACCGTGAGAATCCGGTAGCCCGCTTGCAGCGCAATGCAGACAATCGATATACTTACTGGAGAATGTTTGGCGATGCTTATGTGAATCTGAATCCGTTCAAGGGATTCAATATCCGTTCTACTTTTGGTTTGGACTATGCACAGAAACAGCAGCGCATCTTTACTTATCCCATTACAGAGGGCAATATGGCTAATTCTACCAATGCCGTAGAAGCCAAGCAGGAACATTGGACGAAATGGATGTGGAATGCCGTGGCCACCTATAATATGGAAATAGGCAAACACCGTGGCGATGCTATGGTCGGTATGGAGTTGAATCGTGAAGACAGCAATTATTTCTCAGGAAAGAAGGAAGATTATATCATGTTGAATCCCGATTATATGTGGCCCGATGCCGGTACAGGTACAGCTATGGCATTTGGTGGAGGCAGCGGTTATTCATTGGTTTCTTTCTTCGGAAAGTTAAACTATACGTATGATGACAGATACCTTTTCTCTATGACTGTGCGTCGCGACGGTTCCAGCCGTTTTGGTAAGAATAATCGCTACGGTACTTTCCCTTCCTTCTCTTTAGGCTGGAGATTGAACCGTGAGAAATTCATGCAAAACATCACTTGGCTGGATGACCTGAAGGTGAGAGCCTCATGGGGGCAGACTGGTAACCAGGAAATTGACAATACGGCACGCTATACTCTGTATGCCTCTAATTATGGTGTAACCGAATCCGGTGGACAGAGCTACGGAACTTCTTATGATATTGTAGGCAACAACGGTGGAGGCATATTGTCTTCCGGCTTCAAGCGTAATCAGATAGGCAATAACGATATTAAATGGGAAACCACTACCCAGGCAAATATAGGTGTAGACTTCTCCTTGTTTAACCAGACTTTATACGGTTCAGTAGACTGGTTCCATAAGAAGACTACCGACATCTTGGTATTAATGGAAGGTATTGCTGCCATGGGAGAAGGTAGCAGCCAATGGATTAATGCCGGTGAAATGAAGAATATGGGTGTGGAATTGAATCTGGGGTATCGGAATACCACTTCATTTGGCCTGAAGTATGATTTGAATGCCAACATTTCTACTTATCGTAATGAAATTACCAAACTTCCTGCCACTATTGCAGCAAAAGGCACGTTTGGCGGTAATGGTGTGCAGAGTGTCATCGGTCATGCCAATGGCTCACAGGTAGGTTATGTGGCCGACGGTATCTTTAAATCTCAAGCGGAAGTAGATAATCATGCCAAACAGGAAGGAGCTGCTCCGGGACGTATCCGCTGGAGAGATTTGGACGGAAACGGCATTATCAATGAAAAAGACCAGCAATGGATTTTTGACCCTACACCGGCGTTCAGTTACGGATTGAATATCTATTTGGAATATAAGAATTTCGACCTGACCATGTTTTGGCAAGGTGTGCAGGGGGTAGACATTATCAGCGATTTGAAGAAGCAGACCGACCTGTGGAATGGCTTGAATGTGAGCAACCTGAACAAAGGAAGAAGACTGCTCGATGCCTGGACTCCTCAGAACCCCAATTCAGAGATACCGGCAGTAACGTACAACAGTGCTAATCAGGAAACACGCGTTTCCAGTTTCTTTGTAGAGAATGGGTCGTTCCTGAAACTGCGCAATATCCAGTTAGGATATAATGTACCCAAAACATGGGCACAAAAAATAAGAATGGAACGTTTACGTTTCTATCTCAGTGCCCAAAATCTCCTGACCATTAAGAGTAAGGATTTTAGTGGAGTAGATCCGGAAAATCCTAATTTCGATTACCCCATTCCTCTGACAGTTACTCTTGGTGTTAATGTAAGTTTCTAATCATTTCGTTTTAAAATAACAATTATGAACAAGATAATTTCTATGATATGTATCAGCCTGGCTCTTTTCTGTAGCAGTTGTAATGACTTTTTGGAAGACCAGACTCCTCAGGGCACACTGACCAATGAGAATGTGAAAGATCCGGCCTATGTAGACAACCTGGTCATTTCAGCCTATGCTGTATGGATTTCGGCAGAAGATATCAACTCGTCATTCTCTATGTGGAATTACGATGTCCGTTCTGATGATGCTTATAAAGGCGGTAATAACCAGCAAGATGGTGATGTGTTTCATAATCTAGAGGTATCGCAGGGTATCATGACCACCGCCTGGAATATCAGCGATATGTGGCAACGCTTGTACAACTGCATTTCTCGTGTAAACACAGCACTGCAACTATTGGAGTCTGTAGACGAAAATACTTATCCTTTGAAGCAGCAGCGGATAGCAGAAATGCGATTTTTGCGTGCTCACGGACATTTTCTGTTGAAACGTCTGTTTAAATACGTTCCGTTTATTATTGATCCAAACCTGACCGAAGAAGGCTATAACAACCTTTCCAATCGAGCTTATACCAATGATGCCGGCTGGCAGGTGATAGCAGATGATTTCAAGTTTGCCTTTGATAATCTGCCTGCCATACAGAATGAGAAGGGCCGACCCACCCGTTCAGCAGCGGCTGCTTATCTGGCCAAGACTTATCTGTACAAGGCTTATCACCAGGATAACGCCGAATCTCATGAAGTGACTTCCATCAGCAAGGAAGATTTGATGCAAGTGGTGGAATATACCGAAAAGTCTATCTATAGCGCAGGCGGGTATGCACTGGAATCTGATTTTCACAACAACTTCCGTCCGGAACCGCAGTACGAAAATGGAGTGGAATCTTTATGGGCTATGCAATATTCCATGAACGACGGTACCCAAAACGGAAACTGTAATTGGGCCTATGGGTTGATAGTACCTAATATACCGGGTGTAACCGATGGCGGATGCGATTTCTACAAGCCTTCTCAAAATTTGGTGAATGCTTTCCGTACTGATAATAACGGACATCCTTTGTTTGATACATTCAATGCACAAGATGTGGATGTGAAGCAGGATTATACCGACCCGCGTCTGTATCTCACGGTAGGTATGCCGGGAATGCCTTATGAATTCAATAAGAATTATATCATGGACAAGTCTATCACCTGGAGTCGTAGTAACGGACTTTATGGTTATTATGTCACTTTAAAGCATAACGTAGACCCGGATGGTGAATATCTCATTAAGGGAAGTTGGTGGGGCAGTCCGATGAACCGCATTGTATTGCGCTATGCCGATGTATTGCTGATGCGTGCCGAAGCGTTGGCTCAGTTGAATGACGGTCGTTTGGGCGAAGCCATAGATTTGGTGAACGAAGTGCGTAACCGTGCCAAGCAGAGTACCCGCATGATAGCCGATTACGAAACTGAATATGGCGTGCATTTCAACATACAGCCCTATAGCGGCTCTTATACGCAGAGCCAAACCTTGAAAATAGTGAAATTTGAGCGTCGTGTGGAACTGGCCATGGAGTCAGAACGCTTCTTTGACCTGGTGCGCTGGGGAGAAGCCGAACAGACCCTTAACCAATATTATGCAGCAGAAACCGACAACTGTAATATCTACACATCTGCTTCTTTCACGAAAAATAAAAATGAATATTTGCCGATACCTTTTGCTCAGTTGAGTGCCAGCAACGGCCATTACACACAGAATTGCGGTAATTGGTAATTATCGGTATTTTATAACTAACCTTTAACAATTTACACATGAAATCAATATTCCACAAAATTAGTTTTTGGATGATAGGAGGACTGGCAGTGATACTGTCGGCTGCAGGATGTGATGACAATCACGAATCCGACCTCAGACTGAATGGCGATACGCATATCATAGCTCTGGCACTGGATAATTATGAGGGTGATATAGACCGGAAGGCACAGACCGTTACGGTGGGGGTGCCCGAATCTTATGATACAAAAGCGATGAAAGTAACAGAACTCCAGTTATCCGAAGGGGCGGTATCTAATATCGAGAAGGGAGATTTGCTGAATGGCTCCTTTCCTCACTCTATTCAGGTGACCAACGGCGATGTATATCAGAATTACACCTTGATTGTGAAGAATGATGAGGCTAAGATTTTATCATTCAAGTTGAATGATGTCTATACAGGAATCATCGACCAGAAACAACGCACCATTACCGTGCGGGTGCCAAGCACAGCGGATATTACCAGCATGGTTCCGGTTATTCAGACTTCCGCAGGGGCTACCGTGATGCCGGCTTCCGGCCAGGTGCAGGATTTTACCAATCCGGTGCAATTTACTGTCAGCTATCAGTCGGCCACTGCCACTTATACGGTGACCGTTATTCCTACCGACGCGCCTAGTGCTGTATATGTAGGCCTGGCTGCCACGCTCGACGAACTGAATCCCGAAGAAAAAGAAGCAGCCGCTTGGATGTTGGCCAATGTTGCCAATGCGCAATACATTTCTTTTGATGACATCAACCATAATCGAGTAGATTTGAGCGAATGCCGCATCATGTGGTGGCACCTGCATATCGAGGGAGGAATTGACAACATGGACAAGTTTGTTCAGCACGCACCTCAGGCAGTCAATGCGGCTGTTAAGATGAAGGAACTCTATAACAGAGGAGTACACTTCCTGCTCACCCGTTATGCTACCTATTATGCTGTTCAGTTGGGTGCTACCAAAGACGATATGTTCCCCAATAACTGTTGGGGTGGAACAGAGGAAGTCGGTGAAATAACCTCAGGCCCTTGGAGTTTCTCCAACAAGAATAATGAAACGCATCCTGTTTATCAGAACCTGACTATGAAAGATGGTGAACCTTCGTCGGTATTTACCTTCGATGCCGGCTATCGCACCACCAATAGTACCGCCCAATGGCACATTGGCACAGATTGGGGAGGTTATGCCGATGCAGCCACCTGGCGCGAAAATCATGGAGGGCTGGATTTGGGTCATGGCGGCGACGGAGCCATCGTGCTTTGGGAATATCCCGCCTCGGCTGGCCGGGGAGGCATCGTCTGCATCGGTTCAGGCTGCTATGACTGGTATTCTTTCGGTGTAGATGTTTCGTCCGACCGCTATCATGGAAATGTGGCAAAAATGACAGAAAATGCAATCAATTATCTGACTAACAAATAATTCAACTAATATATGAAAATTATGATGTATTCACTAGCAATGGCAACCATGAGTGTATGTTCACTCATGGCCTGCAATGACGATGAACCTATATTGACTCAAAAAGACTGGGATGGAACCGCGGCTTATTTTGCCTCTACTGATGAAAAAGGATTTGAAACCTATTATAAACCTTCTGTGGGTTTTATAGGCGACCCCATGCCTTTCTACGACCCTCAGAACGGCGACTTTAAAATCATGTATTTGCAGGAGTTCCGTCCTAATCAGGCCACTTATCATCCCATTTGGGCAGTAAGTACCCGTGATGCGGCTTCGTACACCGCTTTAGGAGAGTTGATTCCTACCGGAACGGTGGCCGAGGCAGATGCGGCCATTGGTACCGGAAGTACTTATTATGATGCTCAGAATGCTGTCTATTATACTTATTACACCGGGCATACTGCTCAGGAAGAAGTGGTGATGCGGGCCATTTCGCGCGATTTCAAGACATGGACGAAGGATCGTACCTTCTGTCTGAAAGGAACCGATTTCGGTTACAGCAAACGTGATTTCCGTGATCCGTTTGTTTTTCAAGATGAACAAAATGTTTATCATATGATTGTCTCTACCCAACTTAACGGAAAAGGTGTACTGGCTGATTTTACTTCTGTCAATTTGCAGGACTGGACTCATCAAGGGGTGTTTATGACCATGATGTGGGACCGCTTTTATGAATGTCCCGATGTGTTCAAGATGGGTAACTGGTGGTATCTGATTTATTCGGAAAAGCACGCTGCTGTACGTAGGGTACAGTATTTCAAGGGGCGTACGCTGGATGAACTGAAAGCTTGTACAGCCAATGATGCCGGAATGTGGCCGGATAATCATGAAGGATTCTTGGATTCTCGCGGATTCTATGCTGGAAAGACTGCTAGTAACGGAGAAGAACGCTACATTTGGGGATGGTGCCCCACTCGTGCAGGAAATAACAACACGGCTGTGGGGGCTTCACCGAACGAACCGGAATGGGCGGGTAATCTGGTAGCCCATAAGATTGTGCAGCATCCCGACGGAACGTTGTCGCTAGGTATGGTGCCGGGCATTGACCGGAAAATCAATAAGGTCATTTCAGCCAAGATAGTGGCTAAAAGCGAAAGTGGAGTGACGGAGAATGCCGATAAAGTGGTACTCCAGGGCGAAAGCTATGTATTGTATAATCGCTTGCAGGTAGAGAATAAATGGTCGTTTGATATCAAGACGACTGGCAATGAAGATAAGTTTGGCATTTCATTGGTCAGAGGAAGTGATTCTGAAAAATATTACACCATCGTTGTCAATCCGGAAAGTGCGGATAAGCGAAAAATCAATTTCGAAGAAGAAGGTGCAGCAGGTAAAGGATTCATAGCGGGTATCGACGGTTATGTGTTCGACCGTCCGGCTGATAACATCTATCATGTAACTATTTGTACAGACAATTCTGTTTGTGTTGTATATATCAATGATAACGTGGCTTATACGAATCGTATTTATGGCGTGCAGAAGAACTGCTGGTCTGTCAATTCATATGGCCAGGGAAAAATTGAAATATCAAATTTGAAGATGATGTCGAAATAAAACTTGTTGCTGATTCAGAAATTACCGTATTGCTGCTAGTACGGACTTCATTTCACCGAGGAGGGTATATCACTATAAAAGTGGTATATCCTCTTTGTATTTTTCGGTAGAGAGGGGTTTTGTATGTATCTGGGCAGCTGCCGATTCCGGAAAGCCTGCCCGGTTTCTGCGCTGCCTCATCTCCGGGCTTTCTTCGGATCCTACCATTGGGAGTTGGTTAGGAGTTGGTACGGACTTGGTATGGAGTTGGTACGGGGAGGGCAGTTTTTCCTTGAAAGACATGTTTTTTGTAAAAATATTCCGTATTTTTGTCTGTCATTTGAAGAGGAAAGAAGACATTTCTCCCCAAAGTAAATAGTTTATAGTGAAGAGAATGAAACGGGTGTTGAAAGAGAACGGCGGATTGCCGGCTCATATATTATGGACGCTGGCCATTGTGGCCGGTGCATCAGTTGCCAACTTATACTACAATCAGCCCTTATTAAATCTGATTCGTCAGGATTTGGGCGTTTCAGAATTCAAGACCAATCTGATAGCCATGATTACTCAGGTGGGCTATGCCTTGGGGTTGCTTTTCATTGTCCCCCTGGGCGACCTTTATCAGCGGAAGCATATCATTATCGTCAATTTCAGCCTGCTGCTCGGTTCGCTGCTGCTCATGGCCTCGTCTACAGATATCTGGCTGGTGTGGGCGGCATCGCTCGTTACGGGTGTGTGTTCCATGATACCACAGATATTTGTTCCGATAGCTTCGCAATTCTCGCGTCCTGAGAACAAGGGGCGGAATGTGGGCATTGTCATTTCGGGACTGCTCACGGGTATATTGGCTTCGCGGGTGGTCAGTGGAGTGGTAGGCGACTTATGGGGATGGCGCGAAATGTACTACATGGCAGCGGTTCTTATGCTGGTGTGTGCCTTGGTAGTATGGCGTGTGTTGCCGGATATACAGCCCACCTTTCGGGGACGGTATACGGATTTGATGAAATCGCTGGGGAGCCTGGTGCGCGATTATCCGGCTCTGCGCATTTATTCGCTGCGTGCCGGGCTGGCCTTTGGCTCGTTTCTGGCCATGTGGTCTTGTCTGGCCTTCAAGATGGGACAGGCACCCTTCTATGCGGGCAGCGATGTGATAGGCTTTTTGGGCTTGTGTGGCATAGCTGGTGCGCTGACGGCCTCGTTTGTGGGGCAGGCGGTGAAAAAGGTAGGAGTGAGGCGCTTTAATTATATCGGCGATGTGTTGTTGTTGCTGGCATGGTTTTTCCTTTCGGTATGCGGTGATTCCTATGTGGGGATAGTATTGGGAGTGCTGTTGATAGATATAGGTATGCAGTGCATCCAACTGAGCAATCAGACCAGCATATTCGAACTTTGTCCTGCTGCCTCCAACCGGGTCAATACCATTTTCATGACCACCTATTTTGCAGGAGGTTCGCTCGGCACACTGCTGGCAGGAAGCTGCTGGGAACTGGCTGGATGGTGGGGAGTGACCGCTGCCGGAGTTTCGCTGGTGACGGTTTCTTTGGCATTGACGGTATTTACGAAGCGTTAAGCATACACATTGAATTAATCTGATATACTTATGTTGGCATATACTTATTTAGAAAAAGGGAAGTTTGCTTTGGTAGAAAAAGCCAAGTCGGTACTGGAATGTCCTACAGATGCCATTGTCCGCGTAACGGTGGGCAGCATTTGTAGCAGTGATATACACATCAAACATGGCAGTGTGCCTAGAGCGGTACCCGGTATTACGGTGGGCCACGAGATGGTGGGAGTGGTAGAAGAGGTAGGTACGGCTGTCACTAAAGTAAAGCCAGGCGATAGAGTAACCGTCAATGTAGAAACCTATTGCGGTGAATGTTTCTACTGTCAGCATGGCTTTGTGAACAATTGTACCTCGCCCGAAGGCGGATGGGCTTTGGGTTGCCGCATAGACGGTGGTCAGGCAGAATATGTGCGGGTACCGTTGGCCAATCAGGGCCTGAACCGTATTCCCGAACAGGTATCAGATGAGCAGGCTCTTTTGGTGGGCGATGTATTGGCTACAGGCTTTTGGGCAGCCCGTATTACAGAGATAACCCCCGACGATACGGTGCTGATTATCGGTGCCGGTCCTACGGGTATTTGCACGTTGCTCTGTGTCCGCCTGCATCATCCCCGGCAGATTATCATGTGCGAAGCGTCGGAAGAACGCCGCCGATTTGTCAGTGAACATTATCCGGAAGTAAAGTTGGTAACTCCAGAGGAGTGTGAGGCTTTCGTACTGGCTCACAGTGAGCATGGAGGGGCCGACCGGGTAATCGAGGTGGCCGGTGCTGCCGATACTTTTCAGTTGGCTTGGCGGTGTGCACGTCCCAATGCTATTGTCACAATTGTGGCTTTATACGACCGTCCGCAGGTATTGCCATTGCCCGATATGTATGGCAAGAATCTGACGTTCAAGACGGGCGGCGTAGATGGCTGTGATTGCGAAGAAGTGCTGCGGCTGATAGCGGCAGGAAAAATAGATACGCTTCCCCTGATAACCCATCGTTATCCGCTGAATCGCATAGCAGAAGCCTACGAACTGTTTGAACATAAGCGTGACGGAGTTATCAAAGTAGCTGTTCATGCTAGCCTTTAGCTTTACGCAGGTCTTTCCCTTCGAATTGGCAGATGGCTTCTATCCAGTCTGGCTTCAAGGGGGTTGACTCGTGCTTTTTCAGGTCGAAGGCCACCATGACAGAAGTGCAGACACACTTCACTTCACCGCTTTCAGTGTCGATGACGCGCTGGGCCAGATGAAAACTTTTGGTGCCTATTTCTGTAACAGCGGTTTGCACGGCAATGTGGTCGGAAGCATAAATCTGAGCCAGGAAGTTGGCCTCAATGTGTACCACTACTATGCCGTCTTCCTCCCAATTAACATGAGGGCATACAGAAGCAAAGTATTCAGTTTTACCTAAGTCGTAGAAAGAAAAGTAGACTGTATTGTTGACGTGTCCGAATTTGTCGACATCGTTGAAACGCAGTTGTATGGGCAATGTGTGGTTAAATTTAATTTCTTCCATTGTTTTCTCCTAAACTTTGTGTTAAATCGCTGCAAAAATAGTATTTTTGCGTATTAATTAAAAGAAAATAGATTGAAAGAAATGCGCGAAGAAATAAAAAAAGCTTGTCAGGTATTGAGCCAGGGAGGCGTGATACTTTATCCTACAGATACGGTTTGGGGGATAGGCTGTGATGCTACGAATGAAGAGGCTGTACGCAAGGTGTACGAAATAAAGCGTAGAGCAGACAGTAAAGCAATGCTTGTATTGGTGGACTCACCGGTCAAGGTAGATTTCTATGTTCAGGATGTGCCCGAGGTGGCATGGGATTTGATAGAACTGACAGAAAAGCCATTGACCGTAATCTATGAAGGGGCGCGGAATCTGGCTCCTAATCTGCTGGCATCCGATGGCAGTGTGGGTATCCGTGTAACTCGCGAGGCCTTCTCACAACGCTTGTGTCAGCAATTCCGCAAGGCCATTGTTTCTACCTCGGCTAATATCAGCGGTGAGCCGGCACCTGCTAATTACTGCGAGATAAGCGAAGAAATCAAGGCTGCCGTAGACTATGTGGTGGATTTCCGCAGAGAAGAGACGGGACATCCTAAACCTTCCAGTATTGTAAAATTAGGACAAGGAGGACTGATAAAAATTATTCGAGAATAAGATGGCAGGAATACATAAAAACTGGATGCAACAGTTTATCATCTGGCGTGAAAACCACATCAGTGAGAAACAGTTTATTCTGATACTCAGTTTTCTGGTTGGTATCTTCACTGCATTGGCTGCTCTGTTACTGAAATTACTGATTCATTGGATTCAAAATTTTCTGACTGAAAATTTTGATACTACCGAGGCCAACTACCTTTACCTGGTATATCCGGTGGTAGGTATTTTTCTGGCCGGCGTGTTTGTGCGGCACATCGTGAAAGATGATATTAGTCACGGTGTAACCCGTATCCTTTATGCTATATCGCGCAGGCAGGGGCGCATCAAGCGGCATAACACGTGGTCGTCTATTTTTGCCAGTTCCATCACCATCGGATTTGGCGGATCGGTAGGAGCAGAGGCTCCGATTGTGCTCACGGGATCGGCTATCGGTTCTAATCTGGGTTCTGTCTTCAAGATGGAGCATCGCACACTGATGTTGCTGGTGGGCTGTGGTGCTGCAGGTGCTGTAGCCGGTATTTTCAAGGCTCCTATTGCAGGGTTGGTATTTACGTTGGAGGTTTTAATGATAGACCTCACCATGTCATCGCTCTTGCCTTTGCTGATATCAGCGGTAACAGCTGCTACCGTATCGTATATTACCACCGGTACCGATGCGATGTTTAAGTTTCATTTGGACGAGGCTTTCGAACTGTCCCGCATTCCTTATGTTATCATGTTGGGTGTTTTCTGTGGGTTGGTGTCGCTTTATTTTACGAGAGCCATGAATTATGTAGAAGGGGTGTTCGGTAAATTACAGACTCCTTACAAAAAATTGGCTTTAGGAGGAGTAATGCTCAGTGTGCTGATTTTCTTGTTTCCGCCGCTATATGGCGAAGGATACGATACCATTGAACTGTTGCTGAATGGCACCACGAATGCCGAATGGTATTCGGTAATGAACAACTCTTTCTTTTATGGGCATGGACAATTACTGCTGGTATACCTGCTTCTGATAGTAATCTTCAAGGTGTTTGCGTCGAGTGCCACCAATGGTGGAGGCGGTTGTGGTGGTATTTTTGCACCTTCGCTCTATTTAGGTTGTATAGCAGGATTTATTTTTTCTCATTTCAGTAACGAGTTTGCCATGACTGCCTATCTGCCCGAAAAGAATTTTGCCTTGATGGGAATGGCTGGAGTAATGAGTGGAGTGATGCATGCTCCTTTGACCGGAGTCTTTCTGATAGCCGAACTGACCGGTGGGTATGATTTGTTCTTACCGCTGATGATTGTGGCGGTAAGTTCTTATCTCACTATCATCATTTTTGAACCGCATAGTATCTACTCCATGCGTTTGGCCAAGAAGGGAGAACTGCTTACGCACCATAAAGATAAAGCGGTGCTTACGCTGATGAAGGTGGAGAGTGTGGTGGAAAAGAACTTTGTAACCGTTCATCCGGATATGGATTTGGGAGAGTTGGTGAAAGCCATTTCGGCCTCTCACCGCAACATCTTTCCGGTGACGGATAAAGAAGGTGTACTCTTGGGCATTGTTACGCTGGATGATATCCGTAATATTATGTTCCGCCAAGAACTTTACCATCGCTTTAAGGTAAGTAAACTGATGGGGTCTGCTCCGGCCCGCCTGCTGTATACAGACAGCATGGAGAAGGTGATGCAGACGTTCGATGATACAAATGCTTGGAATTTACCGGTAGTCGATACAGAAGGTAAATACATAGGTTTTGTTTCTAAATCGAAGATTTTTAACTCTTATCGAGAGGTGCTGGTGCATTTCTCTGAAGATTAGTTTGTACGTGTTGATAAGTAATGGATGGATTATGAAGAAAGAAGATTTGAGAATTGTCTATATGGGGACACCCGATTTTGCAGTGGAGTCTCTTCGTTGTTTGGTAGAGGGAGGATATAATGTAGTGGGGGTGATTACCATGCCTGACAAACCGGCTGGTCGCGGGCATAAGCTACAGTTTTCGCCCGTAAAGCAGTATGCCCTGGAACATAACCTGCCTTTGCTACAGCCTGAGAAGCTGAAAGATGAAGCTTTTCTGGAAGCACTGCGTGCCTGGAAGGCTGATTTGCAGATTGTGGTGGCTTTCCGTATGTTGCCGGAGGTGGTGTGGAATATGCCTCGCTTAGGTACTTTTAATCTGCATGCTTCCCTGTTGCCTCAATACAGAGGAGCAGCTCCTATCAACTGGGCCGTTATCAACGGGGATACTGAGACTGGTATTACTACCTTTTTCTTGAAGCATGAAATAGATACAGGAGAAGTTATACAACAGGTAAAAGTACCGATTGCCGAAACAGATAATGTGGGAACTGTGCATGATAAGCTGATGCTTCTGGGGGGGAAACTGGTTACAGAAACCGTAGATGCTATCTTGGCTGATGAGGTGAAAACAATTCCACAAGAAGAAATGGCTGTAGTTGGTGAATTGCGTCCGGCTCCAAAAATATTCAAGGAAACATGTCGCATAGACTGGAATCAGCCTGTGAAGCGTGTATATGACTTTGTGCGCGGACTTTCTCCTTATCCTGCTGCCTGGACGGAACTATGTATGCCCGATGGACAGCGATTGGTACTAAAGGTTTTTGAAACAGATAAAATTCTGGAAAATCATAATCAGCATCCGGGAACTGTACAGACGGATGGGAAAAAAATCCTCCGGGTGGCTGCTACAGACGGTTGGATAGACATTCGCGCTCTGCAACTGCCGGGCAAGAAGCGGCTGAAAACGGAAGAATTGCTTCGCGGGTTCCGTCTGGCAGATGGAGTCTGTATGAAGTAATCCATAGGGATGTTTGTGTTTTATAAATCTTTTACATACTTTTGTATAGTTATATAAAGAAAAGGTAGATAGCGTATGAAAACTATGATTTCTCCTTCTATTCTTTCTGCCGATTTCGGTCATTTGGCAGAAGATGTTGAGATGATTAATCGGAGTGAGGCTGATTGGATACATGTGGATGTGATGGATGGTGTGTTTGTACCCAATATATCTTTCGGTTTCCCAGTAATTAAAGCAGTGTCTAAGGTTGCAAAAAAACCATTGGACGTGCATCTGATGATTGTGGAGCCCGAAAAATTTATTCCACAAGTAAAGGCAATGGGGGCTTATGTGATGAATGTGCATTACGAGGCTTGTCCGCATCTGCACCGGGTGGTGCAGCAGATTCGCGAGGCCGGTATGCAACCGGCAGTAACATTGAATCCGGCTACTCCTGTCAGCTTATTGAAGGATATTGTTTCAGAATTATATATGGTGCTGCTTATGGGAGTAAATCCAGGATTCGGGGGACAGAAATTTATTGGACACACGGTAGAAAAAGTGCGTGAATTGAAAGAATTGATTCGTGTCACGGGGTCATCAGCTTTGATAGAAGTAGACGGTGGCGTTAATATGGAAACCGCCGTTCCGTTGATAGAAGCTGGTGCAGATATTTTAGTGGCAGGCAATGCTGTTTTCTCATCGGATGATCCGATAAAGGCTATAAGTGAATTGAAAAATTTATAAGCAATGGACTTTTTGTCACAACATCCTTCCTTTAAGATTTTGTTACCAATGATAGTAGGGATAGTAGGTGGCAATTATATGTATGATATTGAATGGGCAAGCTACTGCTTGCCCATTTTTATTGTTGTACTAGCTGTGTGCTGGATAGCCTATAGAAAGTATTGGATGAGGGTATTTGGCATTAGCATATGCATTTTTTTTCTATTGCTAGGTTATGCGCGTACCATTCACGAACTTCAACCCTCTGAAATTTGTCTTCCGAAAGGTTATGTAGTTTGCAGGTTGTCTATAGCGGATATCCCAAAAGAAAAAGAAAAAAGTATTCAATGTCTGACCCAAATAGAAGCTATTTGGAAGGATAGTATTCCCATAGATTTTTCATCAGAGAGTAAACTGCTTCTTTATGTAGCTAAAGATTCTGTAGCCAGAAAACTAGAACGCGGAGATGAATTATGGGTGTATACTAAATTAAAGGCACCTGTGAAAAGCCATTTGCCAGATACTTTTGATTATGCTCAGTATTTACGGCGGCGAAGCATCTGTGCTACAGCGTATGTAGCTTCGGGTAATTGGCAAATTAGGGGTCATCAGGAAATACATTCTCTAGCTGCTTGGGCGCAAGATTGCAGGGATGAAGTAAAAAAGTTATATCGAATATTGGGCTTTCAAGGAGATGAATTAGCTGTATTATCAGCTTTAACGATAGGTGAGAAAGATGAACTGGACGAAGATATCAAGGAAACTTATTCAGTAGCGGGAGCGAGCCATGTTCTGGCTATTTCCGGACTTCATGTAGGACTTCTGTATAGTTTGCTTTGGTTGCTGCTGGAACGCTGTTGGAAGCGTTGTCGGTATTTAAAACTTCCTCTCTATGCATTGATACTTCTTCTACTTTGGGCTTTTGCTTTGTTCACCGGACTTTCTACTTCTGTAGTACGTGCAGTATGGATGTGCTCATTCTTTTTGCTGTTTTCTTTGCGGTTAGAGCCGGTATTAAGTATGGATACGCTGCTGGCTGCTGCTTTTTTTATGTTGCTTTGCAAACCGTTATGGTTGTTTGATGTTGGCTGTCAATTGTCATTTGCAGCTGTAGTGTCCATCCTTGTTTTCTATCCTCTTATATATGGTATGCTGGAAATCCGTAATAAGATATTTCAGAAAGTGTGGGGAATTGCAGCGGTTTCTATAGCTGCTCAGATAGGTACTGCCCCTTTAGTGATGTTTTATTTCTCTCGCTTCTCCACCCATTTTTTAATAACTAATATCTGGGTGATACCTTTGGTTACTTTGGTGATGTATATTTCAGTAATGATGTGGTTGGCATATCCTCTTCCTTGGCTGCAAGAGAAATTAGCCTCTTTATTGAATAAGTTGTTGAGTCTGCAAAATGAAGGACTGCGTTGGATAGAACAATTACCTTGGGCCTCTGTTGATGGTATTTCTTGGGAACTGTGGGAGGTGGTGTTTGCTTATATCTGTGTGGGATTAATCTGGCTTCTGGTCCATAAAAAGACATTTGCTAACATGCAACTCTTTTTGGGCATGTGTCTGTTGTGGGGTGTTGCTCACGGGGTGCAGGTGTGTGTTAACAGACCTCACACTAGTATGGTGTTCTATTCAGCCAACGGATGTACTGCTGTCCACTGTTTGTCTAATCATTCGTATTCTTGGTTGGTAAGTGCTGACAGCTTACCTCGTGTATCTGCGTTGCAACATCTACTTACACCTCATTGGAACCGCTTGTCTTTAGATACGCCGTATAGTATATACAGCGATTACGAGTCGGAAGATATTTGGGTGAAACAACAGATTCTTTGTTATAAGGGCAAGACGGTTTGTATTCTTTCGGATGAACGTTGGAAAAATAAGACTTCTTCCCAGCCACTTCAGGTAGATTATCTGTTGGTATCTCATGGTTATCGGGGAGGAATCAAGGAGCTTCAGTCTCTTTTTAAACTACATACTGTTGTGGTAGACGATACGTTGCCAGACTATTTCAAGAACCTTATTCAGGAGGATTGTGTATCTATGGGATTATCTTGTGTATGGCTGCGAGAACAAAGTAGGGTGATTTATGATCTTTGAGAAATATCTCGAACTCTTGTTTACTTATGTGAGATGTTTTATATTTGCAGCAAGAGAACTTAGTATACTTAAATCAATATCTTATGATGAAATATAAAATTTTAGTGCTGGATGTGGATGGTACTTTGCTGAATGATGAGAAAATCATTACCCGACGCACCTTATCAGCACTTTTAAAAGTTCAGCAGATGGGCATCCGGATTGTATTGGCTTCCGGTAGACCCACTTATGGTTTGCTTGCTTTAGCAAAATCGTTGGAACTGGGTAATTATGGCGGATTTATCTTGTCATATAATGGGTGTCAGATTATTCGGGCAGATAATGGCGAAATTATTTTTGAGCGCAGAATCAATCCTGAGATGTTGCCTTATATTGAAAAGAAAGCCCGTAAGAATGATTTTGCTCTTTTTACCTATCATGATAATTTGATTTTTACCAATGAAATGTCGAACCGACATGTTCAGGATGAAGCCTTGTTGAATGATTTGGTAGTGATTGACGAGGAGGAGTTCTCTACAGCGATTGATTTTGCTCCTTGTAAATGTATGCTAGTCAGTGATGATGAACAGGCCTTGACTGAGTTGGAGGAGTATTGGAAGAAAAGATTAGACGGGGTTTTAGACGTATTTCGTTCAGAACCGTTCTTTCTGGAAGTGGTTCCTTGTGGTGTAGATAAGGCCAATACGCTGGGAGTGTTGATGGAATATCTGAATATATCTAGAGAAGAAGTAATGGCGGTAGGCGATGGCGTATGCGATGTAGCTATGCTTCAACTGGCAGGCATGGGGGTTGCCATGGGACAATCGCCCGATTCGGTAAAGGCTTGTGCCGATTACGTTACGGCAGCCAACGAGGAAGATGGAGTGGCCCTGGTGGTGGAAAAAATGATTTTGGCTGATGTTCGTCCTTCTCAGATTCCGTTGGACCAACTGAATGCACAAGCCCGGCACGCCTTGATGGGTAATTTGGGTATTCAATATACGTATGCCTCTGAAGACCGTATTGAAGCGACTATGCCTGTTGATGAGCGTACTCGTCAGCCTTTCGGCATACTTCATGGAGGGGCCACGTTGGCATTGGCAGAGACAGTAGCCGGACTCGGTTCTATGATTTTGTGCCAGCCTGACGAAATGGTAGTGGGAATGCAGGTGAGTGGAAATCATATATCGTCGGCCCACGAAGGTGATACGGTGCGTGCTGTAGCTACTGTGGTACATAAGGGACGGTCGTCTCATGTGTGGAACGTGGACGTATTTACTTCAACGAATAAATTAGTTTCTTCAGTAAGGGTAGTGAACAGTGTGATGAAAAAACGATAATATCGAAAAAATAATGTATTTTTGCTGCTTCAATTCAAGATAGATAAAAGAATGTTATCAAAAGTAATAGAACAAGCAAACATAGACCACTTTGCCAAGTGGCTGGATCGTGCTGAGAAGATAGTCATAGTTTCTCATGTATCACCCGATGGTGATGCTATAGGTTCTTCTTTGGGTTTGTGGCATTTCCTGAGTGAACAGGATAAAATAGTCAATGTAATTGTTCCCAATGCTTTTCCTGATTTTCTGAAATGGATGCCGGGAAGCAAGGAAATTTTGCTGTATAACCGCTATAAGGAATTTGCCGATAAGCTGATAGCTGAAGCGGATATTATCTGCTGTCTAGATTTCAACGCTATTCATCGGATAGATGAGATGGGAGATGCAGTTCTATCTTCTTCAGGGCGTAAGATTTTGATAGACCACCATCTTTATCCAGAAGATTTCGCACGTATTGTCATTTCACATCCTACCATATCTTCTACATCAGAATTGGTGTTCCGGCTGATTTGTAGGATGGGCTATTTCGGAGATATATCCAAGGCTTGTGCAGAATGTATTTATACAGGCATGATGACAGATACGGGTGGGTTTACCTATAATTCCAATAATCCGGAAATTTATTTTATAATCAGTGAATTGCTTTCTAAGGGAATTGATAAGGATGCTATTTACAGAAAGGTGTTCAACACTTACTCTGAGAGCCGTCTTCGTTTGATGGGGCATATACTTACCCAGATGGAGGTTTATGCTCAGCACCATGCAGCGTTGATCACTCTTACAGAAAAAGAACAGAACAATTTTAATTATATCCGTGGAGATAGTGAGGGATTTGTAAACATTCCGTTAAGTATAAAAGGAGTGATATTTTCCTGCTTCTTGCGTGAGGATACAGAGAAGGCTATGATAAAAGTGTCCTTGCGTTCGGTAGGTACGTTCCCTTGTAATCAATTGGCTGCAGAATTTTTTGGAGGTGGAGGTCATTTGAATGCTTCCGGTGGGGAATTTTATGGAACGATGGAAGAAGCAAAAGCGGTGTTCCAACAAGCTTTGGAGAAATACCATCCTTTGTTGGATAATTGTGTAAAGCAATAAAGCAAAAAAGGTTAAAACTTCCGAACTTTCTACAGAACGTTTTTAAACTTTCAAGGAAATCAGATACATTTGTGCAGAAATATTAAATATACGAAATGAAGAATTTGACTCTTATTTTATTTTCTCTGTTATTCTTGGGATTTATGTTCCAGGCTTGTGATAATACAAAAACATATGCCGAGATGCTGGAAGAGGAAAACGATGCCATCAAGGATTTTATCAATGAACGGGGTATTCGGGTTATCTCGCAGAGCGAGTTTTATGCAAAAGACTCGGTGACAGGTGAAAATGAATATGTGCAGTTGGCCAGTGGGGTATATATGAACATTGTGAAGAAAGGATTGTTGGATGATAAGGGTATATTGACTAATCCGAACGATACCATCAAGAACAATATGGAGGTGTTGGTTCGTTTTATGGAATATAGCATATTGGATAAGGATACTACTTTGTCTAATTTGGACGTGCCGCAAACAGTCGATGTGTTTCGATATAAGGTAACGCCGTCTCAAATTGCAGGTACCTTTACAGAGGGGTATATGTCTTCATATTACGGTCCTACAGTACCTGCCGGTTGGCTGGTTCCCCTTTCCTATATTCGTAATTATGCACATGTCAAGTTAATTGTGCCTTCTAAAATGGGACATCAGTCGGCTATGCAGTACGTATATCCTTATTTTTACGATATTCAGAAATATCAGTTTAATTGAGAGTTATTCTAACCCTATAATTTATAATTATATCTATGACTTTAATCAAATCTATTTCAGGAATCCGCGGAACTATTGGCGGAGTTGCTGGCGAGGGATTGAATCCGCTCGACATTGTGAAATTCACGTCAGCTTATGCAACCTTGATTCGTAAGACTTGCACAGTAAAAAGTAATAAAATTGTGGTAGGTCGCGATGCTCGTATTTCGGGCGAAATGGTAAAAAATGTTGTAGTAGGTACCCTGATGGGTATGGGATGGGATGTAGTAGACATTGATTTGGCTTCTACTCCTACTACAGAGTTGGCTGTAACTATGGAGGGTGCCAGTGGTGGTATCATTCTTACAGCTTCTCATAATCCGAAGCAGTGGAATGCTTTGAAATTGCTGAATGAAAAAGGAGAGTTCCTTAATAAGGAAGAAGGCAACGAAGTGCTGCGCATAGCAGAAGCAGAAGAGTTTGAATATGCTGAAGTAGACAAACTGGGCTCTTATCGCAAGGATTTGTCTTACAATCAAAAACATATTGATAGCGTATTGGCATTGGATTTGGTAGATGTAGAAGCTATCAAGAAAGCCGATTTCCGTGTTGCTATCGACTGCGTAAACTCAGTAGGTGGTATCGTGTTGCCGCAACTGCTGGAACAACTGGGTGTGAAACACGTGGAAAAACTCTACTGTGAGCCTACCGGTCATTTCCAACACAACCCTGAACCGCTGGAAAAGAACTTGGGGGATATCATGGAACTGATGAAGGGTGGTAAGGCAGATGTAGCATTTGTGGTAGACCCGGATGTAGACCGTTTGGCTATGATTTGTGAAGACGGTAAAATGTATGGTGAAGAATATACATTGGTTACTGTAGCCGATTATGTCTTGAAACATACTCCAGGGAATACGGTGTCTAACTTGAGTTCTACACGTGCATTGCGTGATGTAACCCGTAAGTATGGCCAAGAATATTCGGCATCGGCTGTGGGTGAAGTAAACGTTACTACCAAGATGAAGGAAGTAGGTGCTGTAATTGGCGGTGAAGGTAATGGCGGAGTAATTTATCCGGCCAGCCATTACGGACGTGATGCTTTGGTAGGTATCGCTTTGTTCTTGAGTCATCTGGCACACGAAGGTAAGAAAGTAAGCGAACTGCGTGCTTCTTATCCTGCTTATTTCATGGCTAAGAACCGTGTGGATTTGACTCCTGAAACAGATGTGGATGCTATTTTGGCTAAGGTAAAGGAAATCTATAAAGAGGAAGAAATTAATGATATTGATGGTGTGAAGATTGACTTTGCTGATAAATGGGTTCATTTGCGTAAGAGTAATACAGAACCTATTATTCGTGTGTACAGTGAAGCAGGTACATCTGAGGCTGCAGAAGAAATCGGTCAGCAAATTATGAAAGTAATCGAAGATTTGGCTAAATAATAGCAAGTAGACAACTAAATTCTATACGGATGAAATAGTTTGTAAGTCTTTATACGAACTGTTTCATCCGTTTTTTTATATGTCATCCAGCCTTTTTTACTTCCAAAAAAAATAGTATTTTTGCAATCACTATCAATTAAAAATCAGAATTTATTTAGGATGAAAAAAAATATCTCTTCCAAGAAGTCGGAATCTTCTTTTACCTTTTTGAGTAAGGTAAAAGCAGTACTGCAAAGCGAAAGCATACATTTTATTATAGGATTGATATTGATATTATTCTCAGTTTATTTGTTGCTGGCATTTTCTTCGTTCTTTTTTACAGGAGCTGCAGACCAAAGCATCATAGAATCGGGCACAATGGAAGAATTAGCTTCTACAAATAATGGGGTGAAAAATTATGCCGGTTCTCGTGGCGCTCAGCTGGCTAGCTACTTGATGAATGACTGTTTTGGAGTATCTTCATTTTTTATACTCGTATTTTTAGCTGTTGCTGGATTGAAACTGATGCGTGTACGTACTGTTCAACTTTGGAAATGGTTTATTGGTTGTTCTTTACTGCTCATATGGTTCTCGGTATTTTTTGGTTTTGTTTTTGTTGATTTCTATCAAGATTCTTTTTTCTATTTAGGTGGACGTCACGGATATAATGTAAGTAATTGGTTAGTATCACAGGTGGGTACACCAGGAGTTTGGTTGATTTTACTTATTACGGCTATCTGTTTTTTTGTATATATCAGTGCCCGTACAGTGGTATGCTTGCGTGAACTCTTTTCTTTGAAGTTTTTAAAGCATCGTTCGCAGAAAGAATCGGAAAAGGGTGAAGCCCCTGCAGAATTTGCAGAATCATGGACTGCACAAGGAGTGGAAACAGATACGTCATGCGGTGGGGATAACCTCTCAGCAGATTCTGATAATGATTTTTGTGAGTCTCATTCCAGTAACTTTGAAGAATCTGAAGCAGCCGATGTGTCTAATGAATTAGAATTGGATATAGAGTCAGATGTCAAACCTTCACAGACTCACAGTGAACAAAGACATTCTTCTTCAGATGATGTACCTTTAACGATAGAGAAAACTGCGACAGAGGAAATACAACCTGGTGTAAAACAACCAAGTGTGAAACAGCCGAGTTTTGAAGTAGTAGCGACCAAAGATGAAGAGTATACTCCACGCGAAACAGAGCCATACAATCCTCGTTTGGATTTGGAAAACTATCATTTCCCTACCATTGACTTGATGAAGCATTATGATGATAATGGCCCCACCATTGATATGGAAGAGCAAAATGCAAATAAGGGAAAAATTATTAATACCTTACGTAGCTTTGGAATAGAAATCAGTACAATTAAGGCAACGGTAGGACCCACTGTAACATTGTATGAGATTACTCCCGAGCAGGGCGTGCGTATAGCGAAAATTCGTGGTTTGGAAGACGACATTGCTTTAAGTCTTTCTGCATTGGGTATTCGTATTATTGCACCGATTCCAGGCAAGGGTACGATTGGTATAGAAGTGCCTAATTCAAACCCGAAGATTGTGTCGGGGCAGAGTATTATCGGGAGTAAAAAATTCCAAGAATCTACCTATGATTTACCTATTGCTTTGGGTAAGACCATTACAAACGAAGTTTTCATGGTAGATTTGGCCAAGATGCCTCATGTATTGGTGGCGGGTGCCACCGGTCAGGGAAAGTCTGTGGGGTTGAATGCTATTATTACTTCCTTATTATATAAAAAGCATCCTGCTGAACTAAAGTTTGTATTAGTCGATCCTAAAAAAGTAGAGTTCAGTATTTATTCGGTTATCGAGCATCATTTTTTGGCTAAATTACCAGATGGAGAAGATGCAATCATTACCGATGTTACCAAAGTGGTACAGACATTGAACTCTATTTGTGTAGAGATGGATACCCGTTATGATTTATTGAAAGCTGCTCATGTACGCAATATCAAGGAATATAATGAAAAGTTTGTCAATCGTAAGTTGAATCCAGAAAAGGGTCATAAGTTCATGCCATATATTGTAGTGGTGATTGATGAATTTGGAGACTTGATTATGACCGCCGGTAAGGATGTAGAGTTGCCTATTGCTCGTATTGCCCAGTTGGCTCGTGCTGTGGGTATCCATATGATTATTGCTACTCAGCGTCCTACCACCAATATTATTACAGGTACTATTAAAGCCAATTTCCCGGCTCGTATTGCGTTCCGTGTGTCGCAGATGGTAGACTCACGTACTATCTTGGATCGTCCAGGGGCCAATCAATTGATAGGTCGTGGCGATATGTTATTTTTGCAGGGAGCTGATCCTGTGCGTGTGCAATGCGCCTTTATTGATACTCCCGAGGTAGCAGAGATTACTAATTATATTGCTCGTCAGCAAGGGTATCCCACTGCATTCTATTTGCCCGAGTATGTAGATGAAAATGCCTCGTCTGACATATCCGATGTAGATATGGCTCACCTAGATCCTTTATTTGAGGATGCTGCCAGACTGATTGTTATTCACCAGCAAGGTTCTACTTCGTTGATTCAGCGTAAGTTCGCCATCGGATATAACCGGGCTGGTAGAATAATGGACCAATTAGAAAAGGCTGGTATTGTAGGACCTGCCCAAGGAAGTAAACCCCGTGAGGTATTTTGTATCGATGAAACAGACTTAGAGATGCGTTTAACGAATTTAATGTAATCATGAATAGATTGAAGTTGTTTAGATTTTTTTTGTTCTTGTCATGTATTTCTTTTTATGGTTTTTCAGTGTCTGCTCAAAATGCCCATGAAATAATGGATAGGGCAGTAGAAGCTTTTCGGAAAGCAGATGGAATTCAAGCAGAATTTACTATGCAGCTGGAAGCTGACAGTCAGGTATTGAAAGGTACTATCTGTTTGCAAGGAGAAAAGTTTGTGCTGGATGCAGGTGGAGTGAAGACGTGGTTCAACGGACATACTCAATGGAGTTATATCAAAGCTAATGAAGAGGTGAATGTGTCTGTACCTACTGCCGATGAGCTTTATATGCTGAATCCTTATGCTTGGTTATCTTTGTACAAGAAAGGTTATCAAATTCAGTTACTTCAGTCTACTGGTAAGGTGTTCAAAATTTCTATGGTGTCTGAAGGTGCTCAGCAAGTGTATCATCGTATTGGGATAGAGTTGGATAAACGTTCCTATTTTCCTTTATCCATACGTATGCAACATGGAAAGAACGAACAGGATAGCGTTCAGATTAGAATTCTCAGCTTTCGTTCACAGCAACATTATGCAGATAGTTTTTTCCTCTTTTATCCAGAAAAATATCCGAATGTTGAGGTCATAGATTTACGTTGAGAAACTACTCAGTAATATATATCATTAAAAATACTAAGTGCATGGAAACAGAAAAAGTTCGTTGCCTGATTATTGGTTCAGGACCGGCAGGTTATACTGCTGCTATTTATGCAAGTCGTGCAAATCTTTCTCCGGTATTGTATGAAGGCCTACAGCCCGGAGGGCAGTTAACAACTACTACTGATGTGGAAAATTTTCCGGGATACCCTGAAGGAATCAGCGGGCCTCAGCTGATGGAAGATTTGAAAAAGCAGGCCGGACGCTTCGGTGCAGATCTGCGTTATGGAGTGGCTACGACTGCCGATTTAAGTACACAGCCTTATAAAATTACCATTGATGATGAAAAAATTATCGAGGCAGAGACAGTAATCATAGCTACAGGTGCGGCTGCCAAATATTTAGGTTTGGATGACGAGAAAAAGTATGCGGGCATGGGAGTCAGTGCCTGTGCCACTTGTGATGGCTTTTTCTACCGGAAAAAAGTGGTGGCCGTAGTTGGAGGAGGCGATACTGCTTGTGAAGAAGCATGTTATTTGGCAGGATTGGCTTCGAAGGTATATTTAATTGTTCGCAAACCTTTCTTGCGTGCTTCTAAAATTATGCAGGAGCGTGTAATGGCTAATGAAAAAATAGAGGTTCTCTTCGAACATAATGCTGTAGGACTCTATGGAGAAAACGGTGTGGAAGGTGTACATTTGGTAAAACGAATGGGGCAGTCTGATGAAGAACGTTATGACCGCGCTATCGATGGCTTTTTCCTGGCAATTGGTCACGAGCCCAATTCTGCTATCTTCAAACCATATATACAGACAGATGAAGTAGGATACATCATAACTCAACCCGACAGCCCGCGGACAAATCTTCCCGGTGTGTTTGCTGCGGGTGATGTGGCAGATCCGCATTATCGTCAAGCTATTACGGCAGCAGCCAGTGGTTGTAAAGCTGCCATCGAGGCTGAAAGATATTTGTTAAGCAAATGATAATCGAAAAAAATAAGCAAGATTGGTTTAGCCAATCTTGCTTATTTTTTTTAGTTTCTCTTCATCTATAATTTTTATTTTTCGTCCGTCAATGGTTATCAATCGTTCAGTGGCGAATTGAGAAAGTGTACGGATGGCATTCGAGGTAGTCATGTTAGACAGGTTGGCTAAGTCTTCGCGCGATAAATAGATGCTTAATGTAGAACCGTCTTCTTCCAGACCATATCCTTCTTTCAGGAATAGCAATGATTCTGCCAGTCTGCCTCGTATATGTTTTTGGGTAAGATTTACTGTTCGTTCGTCTGCTATGCCCAAGTCGATAGATAATTGTCTGATAAAGAACATAGCCAAATCATTGTTTTGGCTGACTAGCGTTGTGATGGTGGTCATGGGAATCAGACAAATGATGGATGATTCTACAGCAGAGGCAGCGGTTACATAATCTTCTTTAGCAAAGGAAGCACGGTAACCGAAATATTCTACCGGTTTAATCATACGAATAATTTGGCTTCTACCGCCCACACCGTCTTTGTAAATTTTTACCTTCCCGCTAAGCAGGCACATAAGGTATGTGGGGGTTTCACCTTCACAATAGATAACCTCATTCTTTTTATAGTTCTGGAGTGTAAAATGATTGGCCAGAAATTCTCGTTGTTCTTCATTCAAAGGAGACCACATATCAGCAATCAGCTCCGGAACGTTTATGTCAGATAAATTTATTTTCACCATAATGTTACACAAAAGTGTTCTACAATACAAATGTAGTAAGAATAAATCAATTATTCAATTCTTCGATAATTTTTTGCAGAGATTTTAAAAGTTACTTGACGTAGGAAGGCTATTTACGTCATTTTTGTTTCATAAAGGATAACAGAGCAAGCAGCATGTACTGAGTTTGTCCATAGCTTATGATTTGTGGTTTAGTTAAGTCATCAAAGTGTACTGAGCGTTTCATGAAAATGTAATAGCGTGAATTTACTTTTGTGGCGTCAAAAAATATAGGTAAAATTTAAAGCAATCATGAAAAAAAAGAAAAAGATTCTTAGTAGTATAGGTTGTGCTTTGTTGTTATCAATAGCTTCACCTATACCTGTTTTGGGGTATACAGAATCATTCAGTATTCAGCAAGATGAACGTTCTGTTACTTGTTTGGTTATGGATAATAAGGAACCGGTTATTGGAGCGAATGTATTGGTAAAAGGAACTACAATTGGTGGCATCACTGATATAAATGGTAGAGTGGCGTTAGCTAATATCGACCCCAATGCAGTATTAGTTGTTTCTTATATGGGATATACTACCCAAGAAGTGCCGGTTAATGGGAAAAATAGCTTGACTATAGTACTTACTGAAGATTCACAATTCTTGGATGAAGTGGTTGTAGTGGGATATGGTACGCAGAAAAAAGTAAATTTGACAGGGGCTGTAGAGCAGGTTGGTAAGGAAGTTCTTGAAGGGCGTCCTACAAGCAGTGCTGCTCAGATGTTAATGGGGGCAGTACCCAATTTAAATATTACTTTATCCGATGGTAAGCCTAATAGAGCTGCTAATGTTAATGTGCGTGGTACTACTTCTATTGGTCAAGGAGGTAGTGCATTAGTTTTGATTGACGGAGTAGAGGGGTCATTGGATATGTTGAATCCTAACGATATTGAAAGTGTGTCAGTATTGAAGGATGCTGCTGCTTCTTCTATTTATGGTGCACGTGCTCCTTATGGTGTGGTATTGGTTACTACGAAGAATCCCACGAAGAACAAGACTAAAATTCATTATTCTACCAATCTAACCTTGCAGCAGCCTACGGCTGTGCCGGAAATTGTAACCGATGGTTATACTTGGGCAGATCATTTCTATAAGGCTTATTATGGTTTTCAGCGTTCCAATCCATCAGGTATAAATAAGACTCAATCTTTCTCTCTGGCTTGGCTGGAAGAGTATAAACGCAGAAAAAGTACCGGTGAGTTGGGTACTTTCATCAGTGATGGTTCTCTGGGAATCAAAGAAGGGGATTATGTGTATTTCAATGATAATTTAGATGTGTATGGTTTGTTGTATAAGAATAATGTCTTTTCGCAGACTCATAACATCTCTGTATCTGGATCAGGAGAAAAGTTTGATTACTTTCTTTCGGGTCGTTACTATAATTATGATGGACTTTTCAACAGTGATACGCAGACAGATAAATATAAAAAATTGAATATGCGTTCTAAAGTTGGTTACCAGCTTTACAATTGGTTGAAGATTAGTAATAATACAGAAGTAGCTAATGATAGTTATTATAATCCTGTGACTTATTCTGAAGGCAATGGTAATATTTGGCGTAATTTACAGGATGAGGCTCATCCCTCATCTCCCATGTTCAATCCAGATGGAACCATGACCTTTAGTGGAGTGTATTCGTTGGGTGATTTCTTGTATGGTAATAGTGGTCGTAAAACTAAAAATGATTTGTTTCGTACTACTACTTCATTGAATGCACAGTTCTTAGACAATAAATTGCGTTTCAATGCAGATTTTACTTATCGTAATGAAAATAATTATCAAACGATTAAACGGGTTCGTAGTAAATTCTCTCGCACTCCTGGAATAGAGGAAACGATTTCGGGCACACAGTCTTACCTTAGTGAGCAACAACTGAATACGGTTTACTTGGGCACTAATATTTATGGCGAGTATGAAAAAACTTTTGCTGAAAAGCATTATATTAAATTTATGCTGGGCTATAATTATGAGCAGTCGCAGAGTAAACAGTTATATGCTTATAATGATGATTTATTGATGGAAGATGTCGGCAATATCAATTTGGCGATGGGAACAGATAACAAGACTATCTCTTCTTATTGGAATAAGTGGCGTACGGTTGGTTCTTTCTTTCGTTTAAATTATGCTTTTAACGATCGTTATTTGGTTGAGTTTAATGGTCGTTATGACGGTTCGTCCAAGTTCCCTTCCAGTCAGCGTTGGGCTTTTTTCCCTTCTGTATCTGCCGGATGGCGTGTGAACGAAGAGGCATGGTTTAAGGTTGACCCGGCAAAAGTTTCTAATTTGAAAGTCCGTGCTTCTTATGGTTCATTGGGTAATGGTAATGTTGCTCCGTATTCTTACGATGAGGCGTTTGTCATCAATAAGAGTGGTAGAATCTTTAATGGTGTAAAGCCTAGCCAGACATCTATCCCCAATGAAATTCCTGAATCCTTGACTTGGGAAACTTCCCAGACATTTGATGTCGGTTTAGATTTAGGATTCTTTCATAATAAGCTGACCTTAAGTGCCGATTATTATATCCGTTGGACAAAGGATATGTACACGCAAGGTCCTACACTACCCAGTGTGTTTGGAGCCACTTCTCCCAAGGGCAATTATGCAGATATGAATACGAAGGGGTATGAAATCTCTGTATCTTGGGATGATTCTTTTGAATTGGCTCATAAACCTTTTCATTATTATGTTAAAGCCACTTTGGCCGATTACCAGTCTACAATTGATAAATATAATAACAGCACCCGTGCTTTAGGAGGTTCCAATGCTCCTAACTACTATTCAGGAATGAAAGTGGGTGAGATTTGGGGATATGTTTCCAATGGTTTATGGCAATCACAGGCTGATATTGATGCGGCTGAAGCAGGAGCTTTGAAAGCTGGCCAGAAGTACTATATGCCCGGTATTCAGACTGATAAAAATTATCAACTTCATCCGGGAGATATTAAGATTGAGGATTTGAATGGTAATGGCTATATTGATACCGGTGCTGGTACGGTAGACGATCCGGGTGACCGTAAAATAATCGGTAATTCAGAACCGCGTTATATCTATAGTTTCACCTTGGGTGCTGATTGGAATCGTATTTATTTCAATGCCTTCTTTCAAGGGGTAGGCAAACAGGATTGGTATCCTGGTAGTGAAACGGCTGTATTCTGGGGACAATACAATCGTCCGTATAATCAAATGCCGTCTTGGCACTTGGATAATTATTGGACTGAAGATAATCCGGATGCCTATTTGCCGCGTTATACAGGATATTATCGTCCTTTCTTTGAAGGAAATAAGAATGCCAATACGCGTTATTTGCAGAATGTAGCGTATTTGCGTTTAAAGAATATTCAGATTGGTTATAACCTGCCCGATAAATGGGTGCGTCCTTTACGATTGAGTGCTGCCAGTATTTATTTCTCAGGAGAGAATCTATTCACTTGGTCACCGTTATACAAGCATACGCGCGATATGGACGTAACGAATATCAATGGATCTGATGCCGATTTATCAGGTAATGATGGGGATGGTAATAATTATCCGACTATGAAGAGTTTTAGTCTTGGTATTAATATAACTTTTTAAACTAATTGTATGTATCAAATGAAAAAACATATTTGTCAGTGTGTACTCATCGCTTTGTCTGCTGTGTTGTGGGGTAGTTGTGATTTAACGGAAGAACAACAGTCTACTGCGGGTCGGCCTATGATTTTTGGTTCCGAGTCTGGCTTAAAGGCTTACGCATATTCTTTCTATAATCAGTTACCGAATCATTCTGGAGCCAGTCGTCTGGATGAAACTGCGGCCGACTACACAGCTAAAAATGCAACCAATACGTATGAAAGTGGTGCATATACGGTGAATACATCTACCAATTGGAGCTGGTCTGATTTGCGTAATATTAATTATTTCTTGAAAAATAACACGAATGAGGCTGTCAGTGAATCTGTGCGTAATAACTACACTGGTATTGCACGTTTCTTCCGTGCTTATTTCTATTTCGACAAGTTGGTGACTTATGGAGAGGTGCCTTGGATTGACGAACCTATTGCCAACGATGACATAGAAAGTTTGTATGCTCCTCGTGATTCCCGTGATGTGATTATTTCTAAAATTATAGATGATTTGGACTATGCCTATGAGTTTATCTTAGAAACCAAAGCTACGGGTAATTCAAATACGATTAACAAGTGGACTGCTGCTTTCTTTAAGTCCAGAGTATGTTTGTTCGAAGCCTCTTGGCGTAAGTATCATGCAGGTACTGACTATGTAAAGGGGTGCACGATTTCATCCGATGAATTGTTTGAAAAGGCTGCAGAGGCTGCTAAGCTGGTTATGGATCATAGCGGTTACAGTATTTATACGAGTGGTACGTATGCTAACGGTCGCGGTGCTTACCGTGATTTGTTTACCAGCGATAATGCCATTACACAAGAGGTGATGTTGGCTTGTTCCACAGACCCTGCTTTGCAATTGGGCGATCAGAACTGGTGGTATAACTCGTCAACGTATGGTCCGCATATGTGTATGACTCGGGTTTTTGCCAAGACTTATCTCAATTTGGATGGTACTTTCTATAATGAAAAAAAATCGGATGGCAGTTATAAAACTTTTGTGGAAGAAACTACAGGTCGCGATACTCGTTTAAACCAAACTATCAGAGGATATGATTATACTTGTAAAACAACCCAAGGGGAATATGCACCTACGGCTGCTAATTTTGTAGGTCACACATTGACAGGGTATCAGTTTACCAAGTATGTATTAGATGATGAAGCCATAGATAACGGTGCTAATAATTATAATGATTTACCTATTTTTCGATATGCCGAAGTTTTGTTGAATTATGCTGAGGCAAAAGCTGAATTAAAATCTTTGACAGATTCAGAGTGGGAACAAACGATTGGGCAATTACGCCGGCGTGCCGGTATTACGGGAGGTGATTTAGAACATTTACCAACTCAGGTGGACCCTTATCTGCACGACACATTCTATCCGGATATCAATGATCCTGTTCTATTGGAAATTCGTCGTGAGCGTGCCATAGAATTGTGTTTGGAAGGTGTCAGATTGAATGACTTGAAGCGTTGGAATTGTGGTGAGTTATGGGAAAAACTGGCATGGACAGGTGTTTATATCCCGGCCTTGGATAAACCGATTGATATGAATGGTGATGGAGTAAATGATGTATTTTTTACTAAAGATGCTAATTATAATGGTGAATATAAAGGTATTGCTGTTAAGTT
>Magnolia_p2__coassemble_1918_pt1 | contig 12075 bp, 6 predicted proteins | sample Magnolia_p2__metabat2_high_PE_022 | metagenome-assembled genome bin Magnolia_p2
TTATGATTTTTTTCATAAACAGCTATCCTCCAACGTTAAAATCAAATATATTAATCACTACTACCCATTTATTCCGCTCTCAATTTCAGCACAGCTTTCCTCAAACCAGCACCCGAGGCTTCCAATACCATTTCACCAGGCTTTCCATTGGAAGCAATGATTGCTGTCATCATGCCATTGAAAACTTTCATCTGAGGTTTCTGAAAACTTTCCAAAGAAGCAGGATTTCCATTAGCTCCTGCGCGATAGACGCCGGCACCCTTCACTTTAAAACGAATCTCATGTCCGGCCAACGGACAAAGATTGCCATCCTTATCCACTACTCTTACCGTTACAAAAGCCAAATCCTCTTCATCAGCTTTGATAACGCTACGATCGGCTTCCAACTCAAGATGATGAGGCTCACCTGCCGTATGAATCTCCTTCATTGCCATCGCTTTTCCATTCTCATCATAAGCTACCACCTTCACTGTACCGGGTTCGTACTTCGTATCCATCCACATCAAACGATAGCGCTGCTGACGTTTAAATTGAGCAGCTGCAAGTGAATCTTTACTATTATCTATACTTACAGACAAATCTTTAACACGCTTTCCCTGACTCTTACCATTGATAAAAAGCTCGGCAGAAGGGTAATTGGTATAAACGAAAACCGGAGTCACTTCACCCTCACGTCCTTCCCAATTCCAATGCGGAAGGATGTGTAAAGTTTCAACTTCAGGATTCCAATGACTACGATAAAGATAGTAACGATCTTTAGGCAATCCAGCTAAATCGACAATTCCAAACAAAGAAGAATGACTGGGCCAATCACTGTAATAAGGAGTAGGCTCACCCAAATAATCAAAACCGGTCCATACAAACTCACCAATACACCAAGGATAATCATCGTGCCAAATCCAGTCATCTTCAGGCAAATTACTCCAACCACAATGTTCCACATCATAGGAAGAGGATTGGTGGTCTGGATATTTCTGCATAGAACGACGTTCGACCGGGAATTTATATACGCCGCGTGAACTGACAGTGGATGCCGTCTCACTCCCCAAAACTATACATTGAGGCAACTTGTCATAATTTTCCTGATACTTATGAGGACGATAGTTAAAACCTGCTACATCCATCACAGCAGCCATATTATTATTGACTACAGCATCGGGAGCATCCATACCTTGGGTTACCGGACGCGTAGGATCTTCACGATGACAGATATCTTGTAATTTTCTAGACAATTTAGGACCTAGGAAGTTATTCCATTGGTCAGGAACTTCATTACCGATACACCACATCACAACACTCGGACTATTGCGATACTGACGAACCAGATTGACCAAATCTTTTTCCACCCACTCATCAAACAGTCGGTGATAGCCATTAGGCACCTTAGCCGATTTCCATTCATCAAAAGACTCCGCCATAACCATCATACCCATCTCGTCGCATACGCGAATCAATTCAGGAGCAGGCATATTATGAGAAGTACGAATAGCATTACACCCCATATCTTTCAAAATGCGAATCTGTCGGCGTATACCCGCTTCATTGGCAATTCCTCCTAAAGGGCCTAAATCATGATGATTACAAACTCCTTTGAATTTGGTCAATTCTCCATTCAGGAAAAAACCTTTATCGGGTACTAGCTGCAAAGAGCGGATACCAAAACGAGTAGTGTATTCGTCAACAAGCTGACTGCCTTCATAAACTTGGGTTGAAGCCGTATAGAGTACCGGCGACTCTGGCGACCACAGAGCCGGTTGTGCTACTGTAAACTTTTGATAAAAGAAACCTTCATCAAAAGTTTCTCCCAATCGTTCATCTGTAGCTACAACATTTCCTGTTGGATTCTTGATGACAGTTACGATACGGTAATCTGTCATCTGTTTCCCCTTTGGCATTTTCCATTCTGTCTTTAAATCAATGCGGGCATAATTCTCATTCACCACCGGAGTAGTCAGCACGGTACCCCAAGTAGGGATATGCGCTATTTCGTGAACCACCAAATGCACATTACGATATAGTCCGGCACCCGGATACCAGCGCGATGACTCATGCTCATTTTCCAGCCGTACAGCCAACGTATTGACTGCTCCAACCTTCAGATACGGAGTAGCGTCAATGACAAACGAATTATAACCATAAGGCCAATTACCTGCTTCTTGACCATTAATAAAGACTCGGGCATGACTCATGGCTCCATCAAATATCAATGTAGCCTTTTTCCCCTCCTTGAACGATGGAGATTTAAACTGCAAACGATACCATCCGGTACCCACAAAAGGTAATCCTCCTGTACGCCCGGCATGTTCCATTGCCTCTTTCTGTCCATCTTGCGTGATGGCTAGATTCTGCTTATCGTTATCTATACTAAACGGACCGTAGATAGCCCAATCATGCGGCACCGCCACCGACTGCCACTTTTCATCATTAAAATCTTTGGCACTGAAATCCATACGGTCTTCACGTGTAAACTTCCAGCCCTTCTTAAAAGTCTGTTGTGTACGCACTTGAGCGTGCATCCAGCCCGAAAAAACAAGCAGTAAAAGTGCTAAAAATTGAAATCTTCTAATCACGGTTCCCAATTACTTTTTCAATTTAAAATCTATTTGTCCGCTATTCACTAACTCATCATGGGTGATGCGGAATCCCTTATGACGTTTACCGCCAACCAACACTTCTTTTATATAATCGGCATGCACACCAGCTTCCGGCTCCATCTTGCGAATAACCAGTTCCTTCTGGGCATAATAACGGGGATCTAACTGAATTATTACTTTATCAAATGTCGGAGTAGTCAGCGTATAATCTGGAGTAGAAGGACAATCCGGATAAAAACCCATCATACTGAAAATAGCCCAAGCCGACATGGTTCCAGTATCATCATTGCCCGGAATACCTCCGGTCTGATTGGTAAAATAACGGGCCAACAAATCCTTTACTAACTTCTGTGTACGCCATTCCTCCCCTTTAAAGTAGCTGAACAAATAAGGATAAGCAATATCTGGTTCATTGGCAGGGTCATACAGGCCTTCATCAAACACCCGCTGTAGTTTATTCACGAAATTAGTCTTTCCCCCCATCAACTTTACCAGTCCAGGTATGTCATGAGGCACATAAAAAGTATAATTCCAAGAGTTGCCTTCATGGAAGCCTGGGCTAGGAGCGAAGTTAGCTCCTTCCATCGGGTCAAATGGGGTATAGAACGTACCGTCGGGCAAAATAGGACGAAGCGTTCCGAACTCTTTACAGTAATAATGTTTATAACCCATAGCACGATGACGGAAAAGTTTAGCATCCTCTTTCTTGCCCAGTGCCTCTGCAAAGCGGGAGAGCGCATCATCAGCAATGTAATACTCTAATGCATGCGATACCGAATTATCATACTGTTCACGCAAGGGTACATAACCCAAAGTATAATAATCATCCGCATCCGGGCGCATCAAGTTATCTTTGCCCGGTAAGGTGGCCGATTTATACATAGCTTCATAAGCAGCCTCAACATCAAAATTACGCAAACCTTTCATCCAAGTATCCACTATCACAGGAATAGACGGATCTCCTTCCATGGTTAAAGTTTCACGGCCAAACAACTCCCACTTGGGCAACCAGCCATGTTCACGATACATATCCACCATAGTACGCACCATTTCGAGTTGGCGGTCCGGGAAAAGCAAGGTCATCAACTGATGTACATTACGGTAAGTATCCCATAGAGAGAACACCGTGTAACGGTTTCCTTTAGTGGTACGGATTTCATTGCTTTCCATAGCCGGATATTGTCCGTTTACATCCTGCAAAATATTAGGATGAATCAGAAAGTGGTAAAGAGCTGTATAGAATACTTTACGCTGCTCTTCTGTACCACCTTCCACCATAATCCTACTTAAATCATCGTTCCAAGTCTTTCGGGCATTGGCTTGAATACTCTCGAATGTCTGCCCAGCTTGTTCTGTTTCCAGATTCTCACGGGCATTGGCAATACTGACAAAGGAAACCCCCATACTAATCTCCACCTGTTCACCTTCAGTTGCATTGAAAGTAAACCAGGCTCCAATGTCATCACCACTCATTTCCTTAGCGTATTTGGCATAGATTTTACGCGTACCGGCCGTACTATCCCATTCGGCCTCGGCTGTCATCGGTCGCATCTTCTTCCAATAACCATACTGGGCAGGTTTCCGATGGATTTTCATCACAAAATAAATGGGGAAAACGGCATCTGGATTATAACAAAACGTTCCCAACAACTTGCTACCTTCTAATTCTGTATCACTGACAAAACGAACTGTAGCACCACTTTCGTTAGTCAACCCCTCTCCCAAATTTAAAAGAATATTTGCCTGACCTGCCGGAAAAGTGAAACGTGTACGTCCCGAACGTGGAGTAGCTGTAACCTCTGTGCGGATATTATACTTGGTCAACACATTGCCATAATAGCCGGGAAAAGCCTGTTCATCCGTATAACCACTGCCATACTGCAGGTAATCCACATTCAGTTTGCCGGTCGTAGGCATAAGCAGTAAAGACCCCAACTCCGGACAACCTACGCCACTAAGATTTACATGCGCATATCCTGTAAAAAAACAATTCTCATTCTGATAAGAAGTAGACCACCAGCGACTGTCTTTATCCACATTACCGTTTACATCTCCCATCACATTAAAAGGAACTACCGACATCATCCCCTGTGGGCATACTGCTCCGGGATGGGTAGTTCCAAAATTGGTAGTTCCCACAAAAGGATTCACATAATCTACCGGCTGCAGACCAGCCGATGTTTGTACCGTCTGTGCATGCAATGAGACACACAGAGCAGTAGTCAAAGCCATATTTGTCCAAAACTTCTTCATATATTCTATAATTTAATTGATTACAATTTCATCTGTAAATATCCAGCCATTTACCGAAGAATCGGCATATGCCTGATAACGGACATAACGTGCCGATGCACTTCCTGTCCATTCGTATCGCCGAAAACAAATTGGATGATCCTTCGATACTGCATGATTGATGTGAATTAATGGATTAAAGTTTTTACCATCTACCGATACCGAAATAATTACTTCACCTGGTAAAAACACTTCCGGATTCACCACCTGCATAAAATCTGCAAATACCGAATGAATATCCTGTTCTTTTTCTAAATCCACCGTAACATCCAGACAATCTCCACCGATGAAACCCTGCCAGGCCCCGTCGGAATACGTCCAGCCACCACGAATACCATCTGTCAAAGTCTGTTCACCTTGAGCCTTGTAAGCCGGGCTATAAGGTGCATGATACACTACAGGTTTGCCAAGCCCCAAATGAGCAATAGATTGCCGGGCTTCCGGACGCTCACCAACTTCCTTTTCCAAAGGAAACGGATGATAACCTTGCTGCTGTAACCAAGTCACTTCGCGCAGCGCACGCCGATGAAAATCTGCATAACATTTCACTGCCGGACTGCTCCATCCTACTTCAGATATAGCCAACAGGCGGGGATACATCATATACTCATAATGTGCATCTGTAGGGATATATTCAGCCCACAAGTTACCTTGTACACCAGCAATGAACGAGGCTTGCTCTGCCGTGAAGTATGCTGGTACCGGATTATAAGAATACACTTTAGCCAAAGGCAGATAGCCTCCTATAGCCTCAGGCTGCGTATCAGGAGCATCCTGATAACTATCCAGATAGCAGAAAATACCAGGCGTCATTACCACTTTATGTCCTGCTTTGGCAGCCTTCAGCCCACCTTCTTCCCCACGCCAGGACATCACTGCAGCATTGGGGGCCAATCCTCCATCCATGATTTCATCCCAACCCAACAATTTTCGGCCATGCTTATTCAAGAACATCTCTATCCGATGAATCAGATAACTTTGTAATTCGTCTACATCTTTCAGGCCTTCCTCTTTCATCCGCTGCTGACACTTAGGACATGATTTCCACGCTTGCTTTCCAGCCTCATCTCCCCCCACATGAATATACTCTGAGGGAAACAATTCCATCACTTCCGTCAAGACATTCTCTAAAAAAGTAAAAACATCCTCATTCCCTACACAAAAATCCGCATGTACATACGGTTGTCCTGTACACGATAACGACGGATAAGCAGCCAATACTTCTTCCGAATGCGAAGGCATTTCTATTTCAGGAACTAACGTTATGTGGCGTTGGGCTGCATATTGAAGCAACTCTTTAACTTCCTCCTGCGTATAATATCCTCCACTGGCTTGCGGATGCGTAGCATCGCAATACTTCCTACCACCAGGAGCCGTCCACCATTCTTTCCAATTCATCGCCGGACGCCAAGCTGCGAAATCCGTCAGACGTGGATACCGTTTGATTTCCAGACGCCAGCCGGCAGCATCAGTAAGATGCAGATGCAAACGGTTCAACTTATACCTGGCCATGGCATCTATCTGTTTCTTCACGAATTCCTTAGAACGGAAATGTCGGGAAACATCCATCATAAAACCACGGTATGCAAAACGCGGTGCATCGTCTATACGTCCCAACGGCAACATCCACTTTCCCTTAACGGTAGGTTCGGCTATTTGTTCCAGCGACTGCATGCCATAATACAAACCGGCATCCGACACTGCTGTTACCACGGCTCTACAAGAGTCGATTTCTACCACATATGCCTCCTCAAAATGCGTCTGTTCCTTCAATCGAGTCAATGCTCTGAATGCTTTTTCAGAAACCTTCCTTAACTCAATATCTTCTTGAGCTATGGCCAATGTACCAGGCCTCCAATCTGAGTATTGAGGCATAGGCACAATACCCTTGGTTTGTGCCCAAGAAGGTATACACAAACCAAGGGAGATACTCATCGTAGCTACAGCTACTAACAATAAGTTATATGTAGATTTCACAAGTTACCTGCAATTTACGGTTGAACACCCCATTCTGTAGGATGGTTAGTCATCACAAAACGCAGTTCTCCACCTTCCATAAGCTGCTGATGTGTAAAATAAGGTTCAGACAGCGGAGTACCATTTAAGGAAACCGAAGCAATGTATTTATTTTCAGCTGAATTATTTTCGGCTATGATGACAAACTGCTTGCCACCCGGCAACTGGATAGTAGCTTTCGGAAACAACGGACGTCCGATAGAATACACCGGATTACCCGGACAGGGCTGATAAAATCCCATGGCGTTCAGTACATACCATGCCGACATCTGACCGCAATCTTCATTACCGGAGAGTCCGTCCGGATGATTGAAGTATTGTGAATGCAGCACGCTGTCTACCAACTGTTGCGTTTTCCAAGGCTGATTTACTTTATTATACAGATGCAGAATATGATGACTCGGTTCATTACCATGAGCATACTGCCCTATCAAGCCTGAAATATCAGCCGAAACCAATTCTCCCTCTAAAGCAGATTCTGCCGTAAACAAAGAATCCAGTTTACTGATGAATGCTTCCTTACCTCCCATCAGTTCCACCAGTCCGTCTACATCTTGTGGTACAAACCACGTCCACTGCCAGGCTGTACCTTCGCAATAATCGTCTTCGCGATGATTACTGGAGCGAGGATTGAATGGTGTGCGCCACTGCCCCTTGCTATCCTTACCACGCATGAAGCGTACACTCGGATCAAAGTAATGACGATAAGACTGACCAAACTTAGCGTATCGCTGCTGTATATCAGTCTGCCCCAAGGCACCCGCCAGCTGACTTATACACCAATCATTGTAAGCATATTCCAATCCTTTAGCCACCGACTCCCATTCTTTATCGCAAGGCACATACCCCAACGTATTTTTATAATATTTAGATATAGGCATCAAAGCAGCATGCTTCATATAGTCGGTAGTGGCAATCGGTGACAAGGTATCGTATTCTGCGCTCCGCAAACATGCCTTCAATGCCAACTGCGCGTCAAAGCTGCGATCGCCTTTCATATACGCATCCACTATCACCGGCACAGCATGGTAACCGATCATAGTACCCGTGTAATTACCAGCCAGTTCCCACATAGGCAGCATACCACCATCCTGATATTGCCGTAACAAGGCATTGATAAACTCCGCGTTCTGCTCCGGACTGATAATGGTAAGCAACGGATGCAACGCCCGGAACGTATCCCATAACGAGAAGATGGTATACATCGGCTTTCCGACTTCAGCCGTATGAATCTTACGGTCTATTCCACGATAACGTCCGTCTATATCGGTAAATAAACTCGGTGAAATAGCCGTGTGATACAAGGCTGTATAAAACACAGTACGCTGATCGGCATCCGCCGTCTGTACATCAATCTTGGCCAAATAAGCATTCCAGTCTGCACGAGCTTCCTGACAAACCCGGTCAAAGTTCCAATCAGGAATTTCTGCCAGATTCTTCTCTGCCCCCATCGCATCTACCGATGACAACGCTACCTTTACCAATACCTGCTCATCTTTCTGGGTATCAAAATGCAGCAAAGCTTTCTTTACCAGCTTCATGGGCATGCCTTTCCCTTGCGACAGGGAATCAGTTACAATATCGCATACAAAGGGTTTTGAGAATACCGCTTGAAAATACAGATCATGCTGCCATGCCCAACTTTTCGTATTCTTATATCCACGAATCGTAGAATCGTTGACCACTTCTATATCCAGCATTCGGTTGTGCTGGCCCTGCAATGCATAATCCACATCCAAGACAAAACCGGCTTCTTTACTTTCGGGGAAAGTATACCGATGCAAAGCCACTCGCTTAGAGGCTGTCAATTCAGCTTTCACCCCATAGGTATCAAGGAATACTGCATAATAACCAGGAGAAGCCGTTTCATTCTGATGGCTGAAGCGAGAAGCATACGGCAAAGTCTGCTCCTCAGCATTTCCGGTAGCAGCAAAAGAAAGCCCCTTCAGACCTGCGGTTTGCTCTTTAGTAATGTGTTGTGCCCCTACCGTAGGCATCAATAATATCTCACCATAATCACCACACCCCGTTCCGCTTAAATGCAGATGAGAGAATCCGTTGATTACAGTATCCGTGGTATAATAACCAGAGCAGGCATCCCAACCATAGATACGCGTATCCGGACTAGGTTGTATCATACCATTGGGTACCACAGCCCCAGGATACGTATGTCCATGACCACCTGTACCGATAAAAGGATTTACATACGATGCATAGTCTGGCTGCACCGGTGCAGCAGTGCAGGCAGCCAGTAAAGCAGCCCCTGCCATGCTCCATATAGAATAAATTTTCAGTTTCATATTCTAGAATCTAACATTTAAGAATCAACATTTCCTATTAATCAATCGATATTTCATCTACAAACAAGAAGGCAGGTTTACCCTTTCCTCCATGCCAAGTTGGCATAGCGTTTTCCGGATGAGCCATCACACGCACATAGCGAGCCTTTACCGGTGAAGCAAACTGCAACCGGTGTTCATGTACTCCATCGGCATCCTCTTGCTTCATGGCCGGATAGCTTTCTTCGGCCACTTGCGTAAACTTCTCTCCATCTTCCGATACCTCTACACGGCATCCACGAGCATCGAACACCCAATCTCCTTTAGCCACACACGTAGCAAACGCTACAGACGAAATTTCTTCAGCAACACCCAAATCGATGGTTACATCCATATCATTCTGCAGAAAAGCTATCCATCGGCCTGTCTTAAAATTAGAGTTCCCTCTCAGTCCGTCTACCAGAGTAGTTACTCCATTAAACTCGTATTGCTTATTAACGGGTAAATTTGCCTTTACAGCCTTGGCTGTAGCCTTACTGAAACGGATATCTTCCGACCATATTCTGCTAGCGCCCTCCGGACGGAAAGCCACTGCTTTCAGCGTACCGGATTGACGGAACACGATTTTACCATCTACCTGAGGAGAATTCTCTGTAGGCTCCGTTCCATCCAGGGTGTAATGAACCGGTGTACCGTCCATAGTCATCAACTGCACTTCCACCGTTCCGTCTGCAGGATTCAAGCGAAGTTCACTCCTTACATCAAATACATGCTTGGCATACGTATATCCATATGCCTGATACTGACGAATCAATTGAGGCAAACGAGTCAGGAAGTTTTCATAATTCTTCTTATCGGCTTCACTCCATTGCACTTCACACAAAGCAGCCCAACGCGGCAAGGCCATGTATTGCAACTGAGAGAAAGTAGGAATATATTCCGTCCAATGATTAGCTTGTACACCTATAATGTGCTTTTGCTCCTCGGAAGTCAGCACAGCCGGCATCGGTTCATAACTGTACACCCTTTCTACCGGCAGACAACCGCCAATGGCATCCGGTTCGTTTTCTCTGTTTTCTGTCTGATAATAGTCGAAATACAGATACGTATTCGGTGTCATAATCACATCATGACGCTGGCGGGCTGCTTCTATACCTCCATCTTCGCCGCGCCAAGACATCACGGTAGCATTAGGAGCCAATCCGCCTTCCAAGGTTTCATCCCACCCAATCATCTGACGATTATGAGCATTGAGGAATTTTTCAGCATGATTGATGATAAAACTCTGCAGATATTCCTCCTTAGTATGCTTCTTGTCGGTCTTCAATCCTAACTTACTGGCACGTGCCTGACACTTAGGACAAGACTGCCATCTAACCTTGGGACACTCATCGCCTCCGATATGAATATATTCAGAAGGAAAGATGTCAATGATTTCGGTCAGCACATCATCGATAAAAGTCAGCACATCATCGTTACCGGCACACAACACATCCTCGGATACCCCCCAAAGCGGCCATACATCGTACGGACCTCCGGTACATCCCAAATGTGGATAAGCAGCCAAAGCAGCCTGCATATGTCCGGGTAAATCAATTTCCGGAATAACCGTTATATACCGTTCTGCGGCATACTTCACAATCTCACGGGCTTCTTCCTGCGTATAGAATCCACCATAGGGAGTACCATCATACCGACCGCTGTTGTGTCCTATCACAGTTTCCTTACGCATACCTCCCACTTCTGTCAGTTTAGGAAGCTTCTTGATTTCAATACGCCATCCCTGATCATCGGTCAGGTGCCAGTGCAAGCGATTCATATTATGCAGTGCCATCATATCAATGAAAGTCTTCACCTCTTCTACTGTAAAGAAATGGCGGCTTACGTCGAAGTGTACCCCTCTATACCCAAAGCGCGGAGCATCGGTTATATCTACAGATGCCAACACAGGAGTAGCTCCCTGCTCTACCGGAATAGACTTGCGCAGCGTCTGTATACCATAGAACACACCCGCCTCATCGGCACCGGTTATCACTACACCTTCCTTATTTACACGCAGATTATAAGATTCCGAACGAGTTGTATCACTGGAAAGTTGCAGCAAAATACAACCTTTCCCTTCTGTTCCGGCAGCCACCTGATAATCCATACCGGTAGCTTTCTTCAAATACATGGCCAAATAATCAGCATTCCGCCGCATCGCCTCATTACCCTCTGTATAGAGAATTTTCACACGACTGTTCAAGGTAAAATCTCCATTATCAGCCATCACGATTTGCTGAGGCATAGGAATCACTTGATAATCTGCCGTAGTAGTCCGTTCAGAGCAAGCGGTCATCAAACCGATAAAAGCCAGACAACCGGCCATTTGCAAAAGGTTTTTCATTTTTGATATTTTTTAGGTTGATTAAAATTACAATAGAATCGATTCTCAATGAGAAGAGCCATTAGGAAAAACATCGGTATAAGGTACCGGCTCTTCAAAGATATGCAACGAAAACTGATGATTCGGCAGAAGAACAAAAAAAGGTATGTTTTTCATAATGTATGTATTTAGTAATCTCAATAGTACGACTTATATGATTACAGATTTATGGTGCAAACCTACTGAAAAAACTTCATATTTTTATAGTATATTCACTCAAATCTTTTTCTATTTAAAAGAATGTAACACTTCTTATCTCAGAAAAAAGACAGGTCTACTTCTCTATCTAGAATAGGAAAAACAAAGGATACAGAAAAAAAATCCAAAAGAAATTTGGAGGTTCAAAAGCTTTTCTCTACCTTTGCACCGTCAAAACAAAAGGACAGCGGAATGTAGCGCAGTTGGTAGCGCACTACGTTCGGGACGTAGGGGTCGGGCGTTCGAGTCGCCTCATTCCGACTGAAAGCGA
>Magnolia_p2__coassemble_3865_pt1 | contig 5746 bp, 6 predicted proteins | sample Magnolia_p2__metabat2_high_PE_022 | metagenome-assembled genome bin Magnolia_p2
GACTTAAAGCATATTTATCTGTCATACCCGAGATATAATCTACTATCATTCTTAGTTTGTGATAATTATCCAGTTTATCCAAATCGTAAGAACAGAAATCGTCATCAGATAAGAAAAAGAAAGTTCTATCAGGATACTCTAATTCATGAAGAACCACTGTCAAGCTATTCTTTGATAGAACACTTTTGGCTCTTTTTCTATATTGTGAATCTGTATTAAAGACATAATCAATGAGGTAATCCAGCAGACCAGTTATCACAGTTACACCTGTTAACTCTACCTTCTGAATTTCCTCTCTTGTGAAAATATACCTCTGTGCAAAGGCTTGAAAAGCTTTTGAAATATTATTTTCATCATCTTCTATTAGTTCTTGCGTATAAGTACCTTTATCTATTTCTTCCAGATGTTCGATGAAATTACGGACAGCTAAAGAAACAAAATATCGAATCACGCAGATTCTAAAATCAATCATTTTACGCTTGGAACTTTTATCAATATCTCCCAGCACTGCGTTAGATAGTTTATCCTGCAACTGGAAGAAATTCACACAACTAAATGTTGCTTTATTGTTTTTGGAAAGGTATGAATCTAAGAAATTGATAACCTCGTCGAAGGTATACCATTTCTTGTTAAGTCCATCTTCAACATCCATTATGTTGTAGCAAATGGAATCAGCTGCTTCTACCAAAAAACTTAATGGATGACGTTTTATCTTTCCATCTGTGCTCTTAAGTCCACAATTATAAACCAGCTTATCGAATACCTCTCGTTCGGAAGTATAGACTCCATGCTTCTTATTGCCTATATATCGGTCTTTTTTTCGTTGATCTATATTGGGATATTTTACATAAGCGCCCAGAGTGGCAAATGTCAGATTCAATCCATTCAGATCTCCAATATGCTGTTGTTTGGTTATAACACGAAACCCTTGCGCATTACCATCGAATTCTGTGAAATCTCTTTTTTGAGATTCTTCTATCAGTTGGCCTACTTTCTCAAAATAATCCTTGAAATATTTCTGAATGATAGATTCTCCAAAATGACCAAACGGAGGATTTCCTATGTCATGCAGTAAAGCAGCAGTTTTTAAAATGGAAGACAGTTTTTGTTCTAATTCAAAAGATTCTTCTTTCCCATACGTTTCTATGAATTGTTTATTCCTACAAACATTAATACCCAATGAATAGGCAACACTCATAACCTCTAATGAATGAGTTAGTCGTGTGTGCATACTATCTCCGCTAGTCAAAGGCATTACTTGCGCCTTATCATGCATACGACGTATGGCAGAACTGAATATAGCCCGGCCTAAATCACTTTCAAAATCGTTTCTTGAATCTATCGAGAGAGTTTCTACTTCACCTTCCTCTTGTACCTTACGAGTAGATTGTCTGTCACGTTCATGTGATAAGTATTGGTTCCAATCAATTTTATACATAATTTCAAAGACTTTTTTGGAATTTCTCAATATCTGATTTACTATATAGGATTTTTCCGAAGTGAGATTTTTGAACTCCCTCAAAATCCATATGAGTGTCAAAATGCTTCCGTACCCACTTTGATAAGTTTTTGCCTATGGAAAAGCCATATTTATGATGATAATATAACGTATTAATGATGCATAGCGCATTATTGGGATTTAACTCGTTTACCACATCCATTTCATAGGTATTTAAGAATTTTAGAAACTTCTGGTTGTAGATAAACTTCTCTTTTTGAAAATCAAACACGATAGCTGAGAAATTAAAAAAAACCGTGTTGATTAAAATGTAAGGATTAGGATTTAAATTGTGTAGCTTGATATTCCAAGTATCACTAATACCCCAAATATCAAAAGTTAAATGCTTGTATTTTAATTTAAAACCGCCAAAACTGTTTCGCCGTACTTCAATATTTCGTAAGTTTCTCAATAACAAATCTAAATGTGCGGTTTTCTTTACCACTAAATCTACATCCCTCACAGGGCAAGTCATTCCTGTAAGAAAATCTCGTATCACACCGCTAAATACATAAACTTTATTATGTTCTGCTAAAAAATTTAAGATTTTCCATAACTCTTCTTCCTGTAATACATATTTCAGATAGAGTTTGAAGGATTCTTCCTGCAACCTTATATCAGAATCAGTGAAAATCATATTACAAGAGTTATCACTCAATCCTTTAGGCAATAGCTTTACCTCCCTCAACTATAGCTGAAGGTTACAGATTGAATGCTAGTAGATTATGCGAATATTATAAAAATGTAGACAAGGATTCTATATCAACGGTCAAATCTAATTTAAAGCTTTTACAGAATTCTTTCGGATGATGATATGGTTTACTAAATATCCAATTTCATTTTACGCAACGTCTGCAATAGAACAGGAAGGTCACGATGAATTACTTTATATATTTCTTCTGCATCAATGTGATGATATTCATGTGCTATAACATTGCGAAGACCCATTATCTCACGCCAAGGAATTTCAGGATACCTTGCCAAATAACCGGGATTTTTTGCATCAAGTGCTTTAGCACTTTCTCCTATAAGGATCAGCTGCATACATACTCCACCAAGCGCAAACATTCCCTCCGGACTATTCAAAAAATCGTCTGCACAGAGAATATTACGAGTCTGCCCTTGTACTAAAAGAACAGCTTCTTCCATTCTTTCCAATAAGGAGAATATTCTGGTTTCGCTATACATAAATCAAATCCTTTTCTACTTCTTTCCCAAAAAGCGTATCAGATAGTTGATCTCTCAATCTCACTACATCTACCGAACAACCGAAAAGCTTCTCTAAATCCATCTTCATACGAATACGCATAATCAGGTCGGCTTCTCCTTCATAGGCTACATCTACATCGCTGTCTGGCTGCTGCTCGCCTCGAGCTACCGAACCAAACAGGGCCATCCGCTTCACGCCTTGCTGACGAGCTACTGTTTCATAATAGCTGCGCAACAATTCTTTATATTCTGAAGTAGTTTTCATGAGCAATAAGGGGTTCTAAATTACTGACTACACAAAGATAAGATTTATTTTTGAAAATCTCCCCTACTCTTCGGGTATTTCTTCCAGTTGCGAGGCATCGATGTCGACGGTGGCGTAGCCCAGGAGGTCGATCTTGATGCAGAAGCGGGTGTGGTTGCGGCTTTGGCGTACCAGGTAGCCGGTCATGCCACGGAGCTTGCCTCCGGTGATGAGCACGCGGCTGCCTATCTGCAATCCGCCGGAATCTAGGGTGACGGGGGTATCGGCCTCGCTCACCAGCTGGCGGAAGAGTTGCATCTGGGGGTCGGGTATCACGGCAAAGGGGGTGACCAGGGCGCCGTCTTTGCGGGTGGCGCGGTCTTTGAGGAAGTGCAGCACGAAGGGGTTCTGTGCCTTGATGGCGTAGCGCACGCGCTCGGTGCAGCGCACGAAGAGGAAGCAGGGACACACCACTCGGGTGACCCAACGCTTACGGCCGCTCTCGGGCTGTTCGTGCAGGCTGCGCTGCTGGGGCACGTAGGTCTCTAACCGGCAGGGGCCTTGCGGATGGGGAAGACTGGCCCACTTGTGGAGCTTCTTCTCGCACGACTTCTCGGTGTTGGGGGTCACTACGGCAATGTACCAACGGGGAATGTCTGGTTCCATAGGTGTTACTGGGGGTTAGCGGACGTTCGGCACGCCTACGGCGTCGGCAAGCGCAGGGGTGGCTTGTCTGTAAAGGGAGGGACTGCATTCGAACGGACGAAGGACAGTATCCGGCTTAACATGTTCAGATTTATTCATAATCCGCTACAAAGATAGATAAAAAGTATTACATCGGAAGTAGAATAAGAAGGTTTTTTAATGTTTTGAGACAGATTTTGGCTATTAAGGCGGGTGTGAGGGGGAAAAAGGGATAAAAAAATCCCTGCCAGGGAGGGATTCCGCAGGCAGGGAGAGTAAGAAGGTGTGTGGGGCGCAGGGGCCCACAGAGGGGTTAGACGAGGTGTCCGATCCACTCGTCGCGCTCGCCGGGCAGAAGGTCGATGACCGGAATTTCTACCAGGGTGTAGCAGCCGGGCTGCTGACGCAGGGCGGCACGGGCGGCGCATACCAGTACCTGGGCGGTAAGGGCGGGGTTATTGATGCGCATGGTGAATTCGAACAGCTGGTTCTGGGTTTTGCCGGACACGCCTTTGCGGGTGAGCTGTACGCCATGGCCCATATCGAGCAGGGCGTCTACGCTGGGCACTTGCTGCACGTGGGTTTCATCGTGTACAAAGTAGGGGTCGGCCTTGATGGCGGCGGCCACGGTCTGGAAGTCGTAACCTTCGTGCAGCTCGATGTAGACCATGCGGCGGTGGATGCCGGTGCCGGTGGGGATGGTCATGGAGAGGGCGGCCTTGACGCCTTCGATGGCTTTCACGGCTACGGTGTGGCCCATGCTCATGCCGGGACCGAAGTTGGTGTAGGTGATGCCTTTGGGGGCAATGGCCTGGAGCAGGGTGCGCACCACGGAGTCGCTTCCGGGATCCCAGCCGGCAGAGATAACGGCGGATACGCCGTGGGCACGGGCCACTTCGCCCAGGCTGCGGCGGAGGTCGAGGATGCCGGTGTGGATGTCGAAGCTATCGACGGTGTGGATGCCCAAGGAGAGGATGTCGCGGGCGTATTCTTCTACCTTGCGGGTGGGTGTGCAGAGGATGGCCACGTCTACATCTTGCAGCTGGCGGATGTTTTGCACTACGGGGTAGGCGCTGAGTTCGGCGGGGCAGTTCTCGGCTCCGGCACGGCGCACGATGCCGGCTACTTCGAAATCGGGCGAGGCCTGAAGAGCTTCGAGTACGTAGCGGCCTATGTTGCCATATCCTACAATGGCGGCTCTTACTTTTTTCATACTTTTATTGGTTTTAATTGTCATCTTTCTATTTTATCGGCGCAAAAATAATCTTTTTATTCAAAATGAATGGTATGGATTTGGCAGGAATCTTTTTATTTTGATTTTTTTTATGTACTTTCGCACAAAATCTTAAAATCAATAGTGACATCATGATAGAATATCTGCGCGGAGAATTGGCGGAATTGTCGCCGGCCAATGCGGTAATCGACTGTAACGGGGTGGGTTATCTGACCAACATCTCGCTGAATACGTATAGTGCCATTCAGGGCAAGAAGGAGTGTAGGCTGTATGTGTACGAGGCTATACGCGAGGATGCGTATGTACTCTTCGGCTTTGCCACGAAGCAGGAAAGGGAGTTGTTCTTGCTGCTGATCTCGGTGTCGGGCATCGGGGGGAATACGGCGAGGATGATTCTGTCGGCACTGTCGCCGGCGGAGCTGGTGAACGTGATCAGCTCGGAGAATGCGTCGCTGCTGAAGTCGGTGAAGGGCATCGGGCTGAAGACGGCGCAGCGCATCATCGTGGATCTGAAGGATAAGATTAAGACGGGGGCTGTGGCAGGAGCTGCCGACGGTACGCTGCCGCTGATGCCGGCGGCCAACTCGGAGGTGATGGACGAGGCGGTAGCGGCGCTGACGATGCTGGGCTTTGCACAGGCGGCTTCGCAGAAGGTGGTGACGGCCATCGTGAAGGAGGAACCGGGGGCGCCGGTGGAACAGGTGATCAAACTGGCGCTGAAACGGCTGTAACGGGATTATTCAACGGAAAAGATAATAGGATTTATGAGAGGAAGAAGTCAATCGGCTGCCCAGCGACCCAGGCGAAGCAGCAAACCGAAGCCCAGCGGGAAGCGCATCGGCAAGTCGAAACCTGCCAAGGCGAACAACCAGCTGAA
>Magnolia_p2__coassemble_4047_pt1 | contig 5453 bp, 4 predicted proteins | sample Magnolia_p2__metabat2_high_PE_022 | metagenome-assembled genome bin Magnolia_p2
AATCTCTCCTTATTCAGCTCCTCCCCCTTTATGCAGGATGAACGTCGTGGCTCCGATGGTTACGATGGCTCCGTCGTCCAGGCGTATCCGGTCTTTATCGCCTAAGATTTCATTGTTCAGGAATGTACCTGTCAGGCTTGGAGCGTCACGTAGCGTATACACCAGTTCCCCTTGTTTGTTCCGTTTCACCTGGATGATACAGTGGATGCGGTCCATGCTCATGTCCGACGTCTCTATCGGCACATTGATTACCGTTCCTATGCACCGGCGTCCGATGACATTGTCACCCTCCTGCAGCGGCAATACCTGTTTAAATCCGAATACATTCTCTATCACTGTAATGTTGCCGAATGCCTCGCAAAACTCCTCCTCGTTGATTTTCTCCTCTTTGCGGGTAGCCGACATCTTACTCTTGCCCAGCCGGATGCTGAACTGCTTCTTGCATTGGTCGCAGACAAATACCAGCGACTGACCTTCTGTATACTTGGTTTCATCAAAAGTGAGGTAATTCTCACATTTGGGACAACGAACTCGTTTCATGATTCAATGTAATAAAATAAAGATTGAGAGATAATGAGATGCAACACCCCGTCGCATCAATGCAGTACCCAGGCTGACTGATAAGCTTCCATTGCCCGGATTTCCTTCAGCGCCTTATACGCTTCGGCCTCACTGCTGCAAGCCTGAATGCTCACCCGCATTTTACCGTTTCCTATCACGGCACACGCCTTGCTGAAACCCTTCTGCTTCAACTGTTCCGCCATGCGATGGGCATCCTGTTCTGAACCCACACTCGCCACAATAATATGGTAGGGTTTTGCTGCTTTTGCAGCCGGAACCAGCTTTTCTGCCGGTATTACTTTCGCTGTCTGACCAGCTTTTTCTGCTGGAACAGCCTTTGCAGTCTTTTCTGCCAAAACTGCCTTTATATCCTTTGCAGCCTTTTCTGCCGGAACAGCCTTTATATCCTTTGCAGCCTTTATATCCTTTTCAGTCTTTTCAGCCGGGGCAGCCTTTACGGTCTTTTCAGTCGGCATGGCTTTCGCTGTGGCAGCAGCTTTCACCTTCACCTCCTTCACGGCCACCGGCACGGTAACCTTCTTTTTCGGTTGCTGTTGCGCCACAGCCGGCACATCCAGTCCCACCGGAGTAACCACCAGCGACGGATGTCCCATCTGCGAGAACAGTTCACTCGGCATCAAGCGTGCATAATTCTCCTCCATCATCCCTGTATTCTCAATAGGTGTCGACAAGAGGAAGAACAGCAGCACCGCCGCCACCGCACTCATGGCATGGCGAATCATCGCCCCCTGCATCCGGAAATTCCTACGGCGTCGGTGTATCGGCGCCACAGACTTGTCCGCACCTGCAGCAGCCGTTCTTTGCTGCGGCATAGCTTGCAGCTCCCGCATCTCGAACCCCTGCCATCCATATAAATAAGGAGTCGTCAGTTTGCTGTCGAAAGGCACAAAGCTCAGCGCCCCATAGACTGAACAGCGCAACTCGCCGATGTTGGCCAGTTCCACCTTTCCCTCCTCGTACAGTTTATTCTGCAGCCGGCACACCTGATGCTCTATGCGTCGGGTAGCATCCGAGAAACTCGTTCCATACACCGAGGCATACGACTGCACCAGCAATCCATCGTTCATCTTCAGGCTCGGGTTGAATCCTATCACCCGTGCAGGCGGCAGAAAGCGGTTCTCCTCCGCCAGCCGTACTGCCGGCGTATAGTGTCCCACAAAGCCCCCCAGTCCCGGCACAATGACACAGTCATTCTCCAGTAATAACGCTTCAATATGTTGTGCTAATTCTATCATGCCACAAAAATAATGAATTGCCTGTACATTTAGAAATAAAACCCCTTAATTTTGCGCAGATTTAGCTTTCATCTTGCCCTTTTTCCGGTTCCCGTTCTTTTTCCGGTTCCCTTTACCGCCGCCCTTGCGCACGTCGCGCGGTCTGTACTCCGGTGCTTCCCCCAGCTCCTCCGGCACCGCTATCTTGTAGATATCCCGTTCCAGGAAATTTTCTATTATCCGGAAGTTCGTCTGCTCCTTCTCGCTTACAAACGTCAGCGCCACCCCGTCGTTGTTGGCCCGTGCCGTACGCCCTATGCGGTGCACATAATCCTCGCTGTCGTGCGGCACATCGTAATTTATCACCAGGCGGATGTCATCGATATCAATCCCCCGTGCCACGATGTCCGTAGCCACCAGAATATTGATCCGTCCCGCCTTGAACTCATGCATCACCTTCTCCCGCTGCGCCTGCTCCAGATCCGAGTGCATTTCCCCCACGTTCAACTTCATCTGCTTCAGCGACTTCGTCACCTCCTTCACCTTCAGCTTGCTCGAGGCAAACACGATGACCCTTTCCGGGCTCTGCTCCGCAAACAAGCTCCGTATGATACCCAGCTTCTGGTTCTCGTAGCACACATACGCCGCCTGTATAATCTTATCCGCCGGTTTCGACACCGCCAGCTTCACCTCCGCCGGATTCTTCAGCAAGTTCCCCGCCAGCTGCTGAATCTTGGCAGGCATGGTAGCCGAGAACATAATCGTCTGGCACGACTCCGGCAGATACTTCGCTATCTGCATGATATCCTCATAGAACCCCATGTCCAGCATACGGTCCGCCTCGTCCAGAATAAAGAACGACACGCGCGACAAGTCCACATACCCCAGGCTCAGGTGCGCTATCAGCCTGCCCGGCGTAGCGATTACCACATCCGCCCCCAGCGTCAGCCCCCGCTTCTGCTGCTCAAAGAGAATTCCGTCGTTCCCCCCGTACACCGCCACGCTCGACACCGGCAAGAAATACGAGAACCCTTCCATCTGCTGGTCTATCTGCTGCGCCAGTTCCCGCGTAGGCGACATCACGATACAGTTGATCGCATCCTCCGGGTGGTCCTCTTCCGACAGTTTGTGCAATACCGGTAGCAGATACGCCGCCGTTTTTCCGGTGCCCGTCTGAGCCACCGCTATCAGATCTCTTCCTTCCAGAATCAGAGGGATGGACTGCTCCTGAATGGGCGTACATTCCTCGAAACGCATAGCATCCAGTGCATCGAGCACGGAATCATTGAGAGGTAATTCAGTAAACTTCATGAGTGAATCTAACTAATTTATTTTAAAAACGCGCAAATTTAGGCATAAATTACGAAGTTTGCGGCATGTGTCCTAAAAAAAACATTTTTACTTCTAAATGCTGTTGTAAATAAAGAATAATTCTTATCTTTGTACGCAAATTAACTAAAAAGGAGCCGTGCATACCGCTTCGCAAAGCTGGACCCGATTCGGCGAAACTTTTACAAACTATTTCATAACTACTTGTTTTTCAGAGTATAAGAAGAAAAAGTGGGAGTTAGAAATATGCCTATAACAGAAGAAACCTACTGGTACGTGTTGCGCGACCTCAAGCGTCCCAACTCCCTTCATCCAGCCTATCTCACCCTGCAAGACGAAAAATTCCGTCTACAAGACAAACTCTTCATTCCCATGAAGCAGAAAGTCTGCAGCCGTCAGGGTAGGAAAGAGGTGAAGTACGTACCCTATATGAACGATCTCATCTTCATCCACGAGCGCAGAGAAGTGCTCGATGCCATTCTGGATGAGGTCACCTCCCTGCAATACCGCTACGTGAAAGGCGGCAGGCAGAACGAGCCCATGAAAGTGCGCCATGCCGACATGGAACGCTTCATCCAGGCCGTGCTCAGTGCCGACCGGGTGGAATACTACTCACCGCAGGAAGTATCCCCCCAGCTCTACGGCAAGCACATCCGCATCATCGGCGGCCGTCTCGACGGCTTCGAAGGCCGTCTGCTCACCCAGCGCGGCTCCCGTAAGAAGCGGCTCATCGTCGACCTTCCCGGATTCCTCTCCGCCACCATCGAGGTGAATCCCGAGTACATCCAGCTCCTCAAGGAGTAAGCCACCCGTTCTTTTTCTGGAACCCATGCCCGATGCTCCGGCCAGCCGCCGGGGACTCTCATCGCTGTATCCCTATGGCGGGTGAAAAATATATCAGCTTCCGGTATGCCGGATGAAAGAAAATCCTTATCTTCGCAGAAAGATAACCGATAAAAGACAGACAAATGGAACGAACCCCGATACCTTCTACCTCCCGTCGCAAGCGCATTCCGTATGGAATGATGAATTTTGTGGATGTCCGCGAGGACGATTGCTATTTCGTGGACAAGACCACCTTTATTCCGGCTTTGGAGGCAGCCAATAAGTTTTTCTTCTTCATCCGTCCGCGCCGGTTCGGCAAGAGCCTGACGCTGTCCATGCTGCAACACTATTATGATGTGAAGGAGCAGAATCACTTTGAGAAGTGGTACGGAGATTTGTACATCGGTAAACATCCCACGCCGGAGCGTAACTCCTACCTGGTGCTTTATCTGAATTTTGCCGAAATACTGGCAGGCATCGACGATTACCGTTCCTCGTTGGATTCCTATTGTTACACCGCGTTTTCTATATTCTGTAGCCGGTATGCGGCTTATCTTCCGGCTGGAATAGCCGAGGAACTCCGTCAGCGGGAAGGTGCGGTAGAACAACTGAGCTTCCTGCACAGACAATGTGCCGAAGCCGGGCAGCAGATTTATCTGTTCATCGATGAATACGACCATTTCACCAACAAGATACTGGCCGATTCCTCCTGCCTGGACCATTACAAGAACGAGACGCACGGCACAGGTTATCTACGCAGTTTCTTCGACACGGTAAAGGGTGGCACCTATTCAGCCATCAAGCGGGTGTTCGTCACAGGAGTCAGCCCGGTAACGATGGACGACCTGACCAGCGGTTTCAATATCGGTACCAACTACAGCCTGTCACCGGAGTTCAACGAGCTGGTAGGCTTTACAGAAGAGGATGTCCGTGCCATGCTGGACTATTATGCCACCACCTGCGAATTTCATCATACCACAGACCAGCTGATAGAAATCATGAAGCCGTGGTACGACAATTATTGTTTTGCTAAACAAAGCTATGGACGCACCACGATGTACAACAGCAACATGGTGCTGTATTTTGTGGATAATTATATCCGTAGCGGTGGTGAGGTGCCGGATAATATGCTGGAAGACAATATCCGGGTGGATTACAACAAACTGCGGATGCTGATCCGGAAGGATAAGGAGTTTGCGCACGATGCCTCCATCATCCAGACCATCGTGCAGCAGGGCTATACCACAGGCGAACTGAAGGCGGGCTTCCCCGCTGAACAAATCGGTTATCCGGACAATTTCATCAGCCTGTTGTATTATTTCGGGATGCTGACCATCGACGGTACGTACCGGGGCAAAACGAAACTGAGCATCCCCAATCAGGTGGTGCGCGAGCAGATGTATAATTACCTGCTGGACACCTACCGTGAAAATGATTTGCGCTACGATAGCTATAAGCTGGGAAACCTGGAGTCTGATTTGGCCTACGACGGCAGTTGGCAGG
>Magnolia_p2__coassemble_4153_pt1 | contig 5319 bp, 5 predicted proteins | sample Magnolia_p2__metabat2_high_PE_022 | metagenome-assembled genome bin Magnolia_p2
GAAGCAAAGCCGAAGTTGCCCTGCATGAATTCTTCCTGGTTCTGCGGGCGGTTCACCCCGGCCAGGTTGAACACGAAGTCGCAGTCGCGGCAGTAGGCATCCAGCTCCTCCGGGGTGCTGTCGATGTCGTAGGCATACACCGCCTCCACCACCAGGGGGCCGTAGCATTTGGCTTTGCCGTCCTTGATGTTGTTCAGTTGGGCGCAAAGGTTCCGTCCCACGAAACCTTTGGCGCCGGTTACTAAAATTTTCATGATTGCTTATTGTACAAAGTTACCTTCTCCGCTCAATTCTTTCTTGATATAATCCAACGCGGCAATTTTAGCCTTCGTTTCTTCTACATTCAAGATACGAGTGTTATTCGAATTGAATTCAGTCAGCGTGTTGCGCTCTGTTTCGCCTTCTTTAAAATACTTGTCGTAGTTCAAACCACGGTTATCGGCCGGTACACGGTAGAAATCACCCATATCTTCTGCCTTGGCGCATTCTTCGTTGGTCAGCAAGGTTTCGTACATCTTTTCACCGTGACGGATACCGATTACCTTAATATCTTCCTTCTTACCGCCAAACAGCTCACATACGGCTTCCGCCTGTGTCTGGATGGTACAAGCCGGTGCTTTCTGCACCAGGATATCTCCGTTCTGTCCATGCTCGAAAGCAAACAGTACCAGGTCTACAGCTTCTTCCAGTGACATGATAAAACGAGTCATGGTAGGTTCAGTCAGGGTAATGGGGTTGCCGTTGCGAATCTGCTCAATCCACAAAGGAATCACCGAACCGCGAGAACACATCACGTTACCGTAGCGAGTACAGCAGATCTTGGTATCGCCCGAATAGCGAGACTTGGCTACTGCAATCTTCTCTTCAATGGCCTTGGTGATACCCATGGCATTGATGGGATAAGCAGCCTTGTCGGTAGATAAGCAAATCACGGCTTTCACCTTCGCTTCGATAGCCGCTGTCAGGATGTTGTCTGTACCAATCACATTGGTCTTTACCGCTTCCATCGGGAAGAATTCGCAAGAAGGAACCTGCTTCAAGGCAGCTGCGTGGAAGATGTAGTCTACACCCGGCATGGCATTCTTACAAGACTGAAGATTACGTACATCACCGATGAAGAATTTAATCTTGTGAGCTACATCCGGATACTTCACCTGGTATTCATGACGCATATCATCTTGTTTCTTTTCATCACGAGAGAAGATACGAATCTCCTTGATGTCGCTATCCAGGAAGCGACGAAGTACAGCGTTACCGAAACTGCCTGTACCACCTGTAATCAACAGGGTTTTGTTTTCAAATACTGACATTTTTCACAAATTTTAATAATTAGTGTAATGAATTGATATTCTGTTTATTAACTCACATTTAGGGTCGGCTAGGGACGCCTGTTTTCTAACTTTATCCCCCGCGGGTACGCGCGAGTGAGAAAAAAAGTAAAGAAATAAGACAAGTCCGATTCTTTTACTTTTTTTCTGTATCTATAAAAGTTGGAAAATCGGGGGCCCAAGCCGCCCCCTATTTTCCTAACCTAATCTGATTCAGCTATTTATCTTTATTTTTCTGTCGCATCAAAAGAGGCGTATTGTGCGCCACGTCCAGCGTGGCTTGCCGGAAGCACTCCAATATAAAGGGCTGTACTCGCTCCGGATGCCGCTCTTTCAGGACCTTTGCCACAGCTTCTGTCACCGTCACGTAATACTCTATATTCGATTGAACCCCTTTTTTACCTCCGTCAGGGTTTTTGCAGCGATGTGCAGCGATGCTGTCAGTTCCCTCGATGTCAGTCCGTGGCATTCGCGCTTGTAACATTCGATACTACGGTTAAAGTAATTTCCCAGGTGGGAAAAGTTCACGGTATCCTTCTGAAGAACATCCGTAGACATACCATCATTTTTATTCATAACAATTAAATTTATGAAGGGTCCAGACAGACCCTTCGGTTAATTCAGTAGTAGCAGGCGTGAATTTCAATCGCCAGATAGTTAATAAAGCTAAATTTGATTTCTCTATGCAGAAAACGCAAGTTTGCAGCCTTGCAGATTATCTCCTAACTTGCGCCCCGATTAAATAAATCTAATACATATGAATAAAGACGAATTCTTCAACTCAGACGTTGTGCTGAGCTGTTTCGATGGACTATCCAACGTCCATCCAGTGAACATCACTTTTCAGCGACTGCTGAATCTGGTAAAAACCAATCCGGAGATAGCGCATCACACCACGCTGCACCGCCAGTACCTGAAAGAAGGCAAGAAGCAGGCAGCCGACCGTGAAAAGAAAGCCTCTCCGTGTGTATCGGTGTCGGTGACGTTCAGCGACGGCAAAGACAAGGCCCACATCGAATCGTGGACCTCACTGGGCATGGTAGACCTCGACCACGTGCCGGCCGAACGGATGGCCGAGGTGCTGCGGCTGATCCGCAGCGACGAACATACGCTGCTGTGCTTCACCACCATCAGCGGTGAAGGCATCCGTATTCTGTATCGTTATAACGGGCTGACGGACGATGCTTCCGTCAACGAGAAAGTGCATGAAGTGGTGTTTCAAGCCATCAACCGGCATTACGCCCGGCTCACCGGCTGCAAGACCGACGGCAAGTGTAAGAATGCCACCCGCCTCACGGTGCTGGCCCACGACCCCGAGGTATATTACAATCCGCAAGCCACCGAGTGCTGCTATGCCAAGCTGCAGGCTGCCTGCGACGACGAGAAGAAGAACCAGCAGCAGAAAAAAGGGTTGCGCAGACAGCTGGCCACCGCCGTACGGGCTGCCGAAGCGGAACTGCGTAACCGTGATGTGCAGTATGCCCCGCATCACCACGATGAATACATTTATCAGATGGGCCTCCTGCTCAATGAGTATGGGGCAGACTGCGAAACGGCGGTGGAATGGGCAGCCCGGCACTTTGAAGATTATCCCGACGCACCCCGCATCCTGAGGCACTGCTTCAAGGACACCTCGAAGCACGGCACCCGCACCCCGAAAGACAACAGCCGGAAAGAGTGCATCAGCCTTACCCGGCTGAAGGAATACCTGGACAAGCAGGCCGCCTTCCGCAAGAACACCGTGACCGGATTTACCGAAATCGCCTATCACACGGAACAGCCCGAATGGCAAGACCTGACCGACCGTGACCTGAATTCATTCTGGCACCACATCAACGAAGAAATCAGCTTCTGCTCGCTAAGCGACATCCGCCAGCTGCTGGAGTCGGACTACGTGCCCCTCTTCAACCCCTTTACGAGCTGCCTGTCGAGCTACGACGAATGGGACGGCCAGACCGACTACATCGACCAGCTGGCCTCGATGGTGCATGCCAAGACGCCCGAAGAAGACCGCTTCTTCCACCACTACTTCAAGAAATGGTTTGTGGCCATGGTGGCGTCGCTGCTGAAGGAAAAGGTGGTGAACCACGAGATTCTGGTGCTCATCGGCCGGCAGGGCATCTTCAAGACCTCCTGGCTGAACAAGCTGCTGCCGCCCGAGCTGAACCGCTACTTCAGTCTGAAGTGCAACAATCACCACTTCACGAAAGACGATCACCTGGCCCTGTCGGAATTTGCCCTCATCTGCCTGGAAGAGCTGGATAACCTGGAGGGGGCTGTGATGACCCAGCTCAAGGCCCTGACCACCCTGCCCCACATCACCGAGCGCGCTCCCTATGCCCGCTACAAGGAAGTACGGCCCCACCTGGCCTCGCTGGCAGGCACCAGTAACCAGCACCAGTTTCTGAGCGACCCGGAAGGTACGCGCCGCTGGCTGCCGGTGGACGTGGAAAGCATCGACGACCCGCATACGCATCCCATCAACTATGCCGGCGTCTATGCGCAGGCTGTGAGCCTGGTGAAGCAAGACTACCACTACTGGCTGTCGCCCGAAGAGACCCGTGAGGTGAACGAGCACAACCGCGACTTCGAGATGCCCTGTGTGGAACGCGACCTCATCCAGACCTACTTCCGCCGCCCCATGCCCCACGAGAAAGGTGTCTTCATGACCAATGCCGAGATTCTGAAGGTACTGCAAGAAGGCCCGCACATCACGCTGAGCAGTCTGAAGGTATCCGTAGAGATGAAGGCACTGGGCTACAAGCCGATTAAAATCAACGGCAAGCGCGGCTACCGGGTCATCCGGCTGACCGCAGAAGAAGTGGAGTTCAACCGTCATTCACTGGCCAGAGACTGTACGGAATCCATGGATTCAGCCCAGTAAATCCATGGACTGACGATTCTTAATCCATGGATAGAGAAAGCTACATCCATGGATTAAGGTTCGCCAATGGCAGCTACAATCAGCCGTACCTGTGTCGGCGTGAAGCTGCGCACCTTGCTGCTGAACCCGTTGGCACGCAACGCCTCTACCAGTTCGGGCTGCAGGCGGATCCAAGCCATGAGTTTGCGGCGGGCAGCGCCCACCGAGATATGCGGATTATAGCAGCTGGCCAGTTCGCCGATGCCGTAGCTGCGGATATGAAAATGCTCTTCTTCTGTACTGTGAATCATGATGTATCGTTTTAATTTAACAGGTACAAATATACTTATTTTTCATCTGAAAACCAACGGATTACATCAGATTATCGTGCATTATCGAGCCGTTTGGTGCCGCATCGGGCAGCATCGACCGGAATCAGGTAAAGTGCCCCTTCCGTCGTAGTATATTTGCATAGTCAACGAGAGGGAAACCTCTTAATTTATTAACTTCTTAAATATATAAAACTATGATTCTCTACAAAAAGTATCAGATGAAGAGTGGCATGAACAGTTCCAAAGGCCTGTGGTACATCCGTCCGGTCATCAACCAGATGCTGGACATCGAACAGCTGGCCAAGCACATGGCCGACCACAACACCCCCTACTCGATGGGCGTGATCCGCGGCGTGCTGACCGACATGGTGGCTTGCATCAAAGAGCTGATTCTCGACGGCAAGAACGTGAAGCTGGACGACCTGGCCATCTTCTCGTGCGGCATCATCCCCGACCACGGAGCCGCCAGTCCGGAAGAGTTCAAGGTATCCACCCACGTGAAAGGCGTGCGTCTGCGGGCGCGTGCCACCGGAGAACTCAGCAACAAGCAGCTGAACCTGGAAGCCGTGCTGCGCGAACAAGGCCAGTACACCGTGACCCCCACCACCGGCGGCGGTACCGACAGCGGTGAAGAAGAACCCGGAGGCGGCGGCATGTTGGGCTAACCCCTGCTCCGTTTCCCGAACCCTATTGTATCACTCATCCATTTAATCCAATACATCTATGAAGAAAACAAATGTCTGGCAAATCATCCTCAAAGTAATCATCGCCGCCGCCACGGCCGTAGCCGGAGCCC
>Magnolia_p2__coassemble_5476_pt1 | contig 3965 bp, 3 predicted proteins | sample Magnolia_p2__metabat2_high_PE_022 | metagenome-assembled genome bin Magnolia_p2
ATGGGAACAATCTGATAGGGACAGTCTTTATTTAACGCTTCATTTTGGAAAGCAGATTATTCATTAGGGTTTTCTTCCGAAGCATTATATAATAAGGTGTAGAAAAAGCACTTTAGTAAGCGATAATCAAGAATTTTAGTAAGCTGGCAAAAATGCAGCTATCCCCTTGTGTATTTCAGATGAAAAAGCTATATTTGCATAACACTTGTAGAAATCAAGCGTTTATCGACGTAATCAATTGCTGAAAACGAAAATATGGTCATAGACTTTTCAATATCCAACTTCCGCTCCATTCGGGATAAGCAAACGCTTTCCTTTGAAGCGACCAACAGTACCCATCTGGAAGAGTACTTTGTGATGAAGGTCGGGAAATACCGCCTGCTGAAAATTGCCACGTTATTAGGTGCCAACGCTTCTGGGAAAAGCAATGTCTTGAGAGCGTTCTACCTGTTTACAGATTTGATGCTCCATCCATGCAAGGATAAGACCTCAGAAATCGAATACGACCGTTTTTTTCTGGATGAAGCCTGCCTGCAGCATCCTTCAGAAATGGCCGTCAACTTCATTGTGGGTGAAGCAAGATACAAGTATGAAATCATCTTCGACAACAAGGTAGTATATCATGAGGTACTGAAGTGCCAGCCCTTCGATGCCCTACGCGAACACATGGTGTATGAGCGTGAAACCAACAAAGACTCACTCGTGTCCACCATGAAATGGGGAGACAGATACCGTTCGGCTACAAACACCCGTATTCTGTCGGGCAATCTGTTGCATAACCGAACCCTCTTCGGTGCCTACCTGAACAGCAACGTGGACATTCCTTGGATGAAATCCATCTTGAACTGGATTGACGACTATTTCATGCCAATGGTCACGACCGGCGACCAGAAGCTGCAGAAGTATGTCAGCCAAAGCCTGATGGACAACCTGATAGAAAAGAGTGAGCTGGTACGCCAGTTGATGAAAGCCGACATCGGCATCAATGACCTGGTGGTGGAACAGACCAAGCGCCCGCTCAATCCCAACATGCTCGACCTCCTGCTGCACAGCGACCAAATTCCGGAAAGCATGAAGCAGGAGCTGAAGTCAGATCCTACACGGCTGGAATATGACATCCACATGAGCCACAACGGCCACCAGGGAGCTGTGGCCATGGATTACAAACAGGAATCAGGCGGAACACAACGCTATTACGAGTTGTCAGGTCTGCTGCTTCAAATCATCAAGGAGTCCCATTTCCTGGCCATTGATGAACTGGAGTGCCGCCTGCACCCCGACCTCTACCAGCATTTCGTTACCACCTACCTGCTGAACTCGCATCATTCGCAGCTGGTCTTTTCTTCCCACTTGTCCGAATTCCTGTCCGACAGAGACCTTTTCCGGGACGACTCCGTGTGGATTACCAAGAAATCAGAACAGGGAGATACGGAACTGTATTCACTGGCAGACTTTGATTCTGAAACTTTGCGCGACACAACCAATCGCTATAATGCCTACCGGGCAGGCCGATTGGGCGGTATTCCGCACTTGGGAGATACCTACGTTTCATTTAGCCAAACGAAAGAGTCATGAGAAAGATCAATCGACGCAGTGCAGAGAAGTCCATTGCCGTTATCATTGACGGCAAGGATGAAAAATGGTACCTGGAAACGGTGAAGGAGCATTATCCCAACATGGCTATGAAAAAGGCCACCATCAAGCCAGACCTGCCTCAGAAGAAGAGTGTAGAAGAGCTGTTCGCTTTGGCGCAACAAAAACTTGCTATGGAATCCACTCAAGTCATTCTCATTCTGGATATGGACAGCATCATTAAGGACAATCAGGAGTTTGAGCGTTTCAGAGTCTATTACGAGAAGTATCTGAAATCCACGCAAGGTACCCTGACTCCAAGGGAAAAAGCCAAATACGGATGGATGAACAACCTGGTGCTCATTGTGAACACCCCCCCTGTCTGGAATTCTGTTATCTGCTTCATTTCAGCAAGACCCACAAGTTCTTCCCGGATTTCAGTGCCATGGAGGCTACACTGAGAAAACAACCCGGGTTGGAAGGATATGACAAAAGTAAAGGCTACTACAAGAAATCCCCCAACATCTACGATCGGCTGGGCGGAGAAGAAGGCATTCGGATGGCACGTAACCATGCTATACCTTTCTCATTGGAGGAAGCCAAGTCAAAGGGCATATCTGAAATGAACAAATTCTTTGAGATTTTCGAAAAATGACCCTTAGCAGGCAACAAGGTTATAGAAAGAGTTGAGTCACTAAAATTGCAAAAGCGACAGGCGGAATTTCCGAACCTGTCGCTTTTGCTGTTATATGCCAGAGGAATTGCCTAAAAGTTTAATTATTGCTGCTCACCAATCAAGGCAATTCAATCAGTCGGATAAAAAAATGATAAAACTATTGATTCTTATTTTTAATGCTTATATTTGTAAATATCATGCAAATATAACACTATAAGAATGTGATTTTACAATTTAAAGTCAAAAACTACCTCTCAATGAAGGAAAGAACAAACATTGAACTTTACAGCTTCGGCTGACAAGACCTATAAAGAATATGCGGTGGTAAAAATCAAGAATGTACGCATATCCAAATTGGGAGTGATTTATGGCCCGAATGCCTCCGGAAAGAGCAATCTGCTGAAAGCCCTGGTGTGGCTGGTTTATTACGTTTTGTTGAACCGTCCGCGCAAAAGCACTTCAGGTACGGGACTGACACCTTTCCTGATGGATGCGGACAGCCGAAACCAGCGCTCCTCCTTTACGCTGATATTTTATATCGGTGACATCCGCTATGAATATTTCGTGGAAATGGACGGAATGAGAATCTACAAGGAGGAACTTTATTTCTATCCCAACAGCCGCCGTGCCTTGTTCTTTGAACGCAAGTGGATAGAAGAAAAGGGTAACTCTACCATCTCTTTCGGACCATTGCTGAAGCTGACGGCTACGCAAAAGCTTTTCGTGGAATCCAACTGCCTGCCCAATATGAGTGTGCTGGCCACCTACATGAATGCCAATGTGGAAAGGAATGCGCTGTTCGACAATCTGTGCGCCTATCTGGAAAGAACGATCCTGCCCATGCTCGACAACCGGATGGATTTGGAACAGTTTGCCAACGATGTGGTGCGGCTGGACAGCGAGAGTAAAAAGTTTATCTGTGAAATGCTGAACAAGGCAGACTTCAACATTTCGGACTTGTATATCAAGGAAGAAAAAGGAGAAGTGGCCAAACAGGAACTATTCTTCACTCACCAGACTCCTTTCTATACCGGAGACTTATCAAATATGGATGAGTCGGACGGTACGAACCGCATGTACGGACTCTCGGCCTTGCTTTATACCATGGTGAAGAACCAGCAGATTTTGGTATGCGATGAACTGGACAGTTCGTTGCACTACGACCTGTTCACCCATATCCTGAAAACCTTCCTGGTCAATTCCGAAAGAGGGCAGCTCATCTTTTCCACCCACAACCTCCTATTGCTGGACGAGGAGTACATCCGCAGGGATATGGTGTATTTTGCCAACAAGAATCAGTCGGGTGCTACGGAAGTATACCGTGCCAAGGATTTCGGCCTGCATAAGGAAGTGTCCATCCTGAATGCTTACCGCGCAGGCAAACTCGGTGCCAAGCCCAATATGGGCAGCATTTTTATGAATGATTAAAATTCTGCTTCTGCATGGTACCCAAGGTACCAAGAACAGTATGAGTTTCTATAAACTGATCTGAAACCGATTGATACGCTTCGCTGTTATACAGACCGTTTATTATTCTGAGAACTCACTTCATATACTCATAGATAAGGACAGGAAAAGAGTTCAAGATAGCTTCCATGCTCTCTGGAGTAACGAAATGCGCCACTTGACTGTCGAATATGGATAGTTGGTTGACTATTGATTTTATCGTTCTCCCTCGGGAAATAGAGCCGCTCCAGTGTCCGGTATAGGCGCGGTT